>ERZ773200.103-NODE-103-length-97181-cov-4.338529_pt1 | contig 97181 bp, 92 predicted proteins | sample MGYA00581008_ERZ773200 | MGnify/ENA primary metagenome ERZ773200 (study PRJEB29015, sample SAMEA2737770) | human gut metagenome | biome: human gut; feature: human-associated habitat; material: faeces | place: China | collected 2012 ... | reverse complement strand
TGTCGCCGCCAAAGCCGCCGAAGCAATTGTTGCCATTTCCACAACAGCAGCAGAGCAGAAGGAGAATGATGATCCAACTACATCCACTATCATTTCCTCCGTTGCTGCATCCACATCCGCAATCGGTTGCTGCTAAATCACTCATGAAAACCTCCGTTCTGTCATTATCAGTGACAGGATATATTTACATTTTTAACCTATGCAGGGCGGCTTGGACAGTTTCCGAAATAATCAAAAATGATGCAAAGGGCAAAATACCTTTGATTCCAATATCATAAAATAAAAGAAAGGCATGGAAGATCACAATGAGAGATCAACACAAAAGAAAAGACGTATGGCACCGGAAAATGAGATATGGAAAGAAATTATGTGCAGCGGGTCTTAGTATTTGTCTGCTTCTGACAGGATGCTCCGGTCTGCCGTTTGGCAAAGATAAAAGCCGTGACGTATATACGCCGCCGAAATCTACAGATGTAGAATGCACGCAGGAGCCGGAAGTGATCGGAATGAGTGACGAAGATGCAACCTATGCCTCTCTGGAATATCTGAACCTGATGAGTGACGAGGAGAAGGTCGGACAGCTTTTCAATGTCAATCTGGAACTTTTAGACCAGACGAAGGGACAGTATTACGAACATAAAAAGCTTACAAAAGCAATGAAAGAAACACTGGAGCAGTATCCGGTCGGTGGAGTTACATTGTTTTCCAGAAATATCTGGAACCGGAAGCAGACCAAAAAGCTGATCCGCAAGCTGCAGAAGAATTCCTCAACACCGCTGTTTGTGTGTGTGGATGAGGAAGGCGGCGATGTGGCACGGATCGGAAATAACCCGAAAATGAAAACGGATACATTTCCGAGTATGGAAGAGATCGGTAAGACAGAGGATGCCGATTATGTATATTATATGGCTGAGACGATCGGCAGCCAGATCGGAGAGCTTGGCTTTAATGTCGATTTTGCTCCTGTAGCAGACGTTAAGACGACCGAAATGAACAGTGAGATCGGAACGCGCTCCTTTGGTGATGATCCGAAAAAGGTGGCAGAATATGTCAGTGCCTATGTAAAGGGGCTTGAGAGCCAGAATATCTGCTCCACGCTCAAGCATTTTCCGGGACAGGGTTCCTCCAGCGGAGATACCCATCAGGGAAGTGTCGACATTGACAGCAGCATATCAAAACTGCGACAGATTGATTTTGTTCCGTTTGTAAACGGAATGGATGCAGGAGCGGATTTTGTGATGATCTCCCATATTTCGGTGAGTCGCGTTACCGAGACGAGCGAACCGGCAAGCCTGTCAAATCTGATCATGACAACGATCCTGCGTGAGGAGTTAAATTACAGCGGACTGATCATTACCGATGCATTCGATATGGCATCGATCACGGACAAATATTCTGCCGGAGATGCCGCAGTCAAGTCCTTCGAAGCAGGGGCAGACATTATTCTGATGCCGGAGGATCTGCCGGGGGCGTTCGATGCTGTTTTAAAACGTGTGCAGTCAGGAAAGATCACGGAGAAACGGTTAAATGATACGGTTCAGCGTATTCTGAAATTAAAGTTTCAGAAGGGAATTATGACTCTCGAGGATACCGCACAGAAGAAGGAAGCAGAGTAAATCACAAAAAGTTACAAACAAGTCTTGAGATTTTCCGTGGAATTGATATAATATATCTTGTGTTATTAGGGTGTTTAGGACAATTGCATAGGAATGGAGACAAAAATGAGTGAGCATACCAAATGTAACAAACAGACATCATGTGAGAAATGCCATTGTTCCGGCTGCCTGCTTGCACAGGCGGAAGAACCGAAGCTCGGGGAAGAGTGCGGAGTATTCGGAATGTACGATATGGAAGGCAGGGACGTTGCGTCTACCATCTATTATGGACTGTTTTCCCTCCAGCACAGAGGACAGGAGAGCTGTGGTATTGCAGTGAGCCGTACAGACGGTCCTCAGAGGAATTCATCCTCCGTCAAGGGAATGGGACTTGTCAATGAGGTATTCAACGCTGAGAATCTTGACAAGATGAAAGGTGATATCGGAGTTGGTCATGTGCGTTATTCGACAGCAGGAGCAAGTGTTGCCGAGAATACACAGCCGCTGGTTCTGAACTATATCAAGGGAACCCTTTCACTGGCACATAACGGCAATCTGGTCAATGCACTGGAGCTTCGCCGCGAGCTGGAGCTGAGTGGTGCGATCTTCCAGACTACGATTGATTCAGAGGTGATCGCATATCTGATTGCGAGAGAACGTCTGAAGGTTGGCAAGGTAGAGGAAGCGGTCAAGGAAGCCATGAAAAAGATCAAGGGAGCTTATTCTCTTGTAGTGGCAAGTCCGCGTAAGCTGATCGGAGCAAGAGATCCGTTTGGATTCCGTCCGCTTTGTATCGGCAAGAGAGACGGGGCATATATCCTGTCCAGTGAATCATGTGCACTTGATACGGTTGGCGCAGAGTTTATCCGTGATGTGGAGCCGGGGGAGATCGTGACGATCACGCCGGAGGGAATTTCTTCGGACAAGTCTCTGATGACAGGCAGTCATGCAAAATGTATTTTTGAGTACATTTATTTCGCAAGACCGGACAGTTACATAGATGGCATCAGCGTTCACAGTTCCCGGATTACAGCCGGAAGGATCCTGGCACAGACACATCCTGTCGACGCCGATATCGTTGTGGGTGTACCGGAGTCCGGTAATGCAGCAGCGATGGGCTTTGCCCTGGAATCCGGCATTCCGTACGGAACGGCTTTTGTCAAGAACAGTTATGTGGGAAGAACCTTCATTAAGCCTAAGCAGTCGGCGAGAGAGTCGAGCGTTATGGTTAAGCTGAATGTTCTCCGCGAAATCGTTCGTGGCAAGCGTGTTGTCATGGTCGATGATTCCATCGTCCGTGGAACGACAAGTGCGCGTATCGTGAAGATGCTCAAGGATGCGGGGGCGAAGGAAGTGCATGTGCGCATCAGTTCTCCACCATTCAAATATCCATGTTATTTTGGAACAGATGTACCGTCCAGTGATCAGCTGCCGGCATTCAGCCATACGGTAGAGCAGATCGCAGAGATGATCGGTGCAGATTCTCTGGGATATCTTGATCTTAACAGGCTCAGTGAACTGATCGATGGAGATCAGGGGTACTGTAATGCCTGCTTCTCCGGAGATTATCCGTTAGATCCTCCGAAGGAAGATATCCGTGGAGATTACGACAAATAATGCAGGTGTTGTGGGTATAGGTTGAAGCGGTTCTGTGCCGGATCAATTTGTACTGAACATATAAAACAAAGGTGTGCGAAACAGCACAGAAATGAGGTTAGATATGAGTAACGACAGATACACAAGTCCACTGTCCGAGAGATACGCCAGCAGAGAGATGCAGTACATATTCTCTCCGGACAAGAAATTCAAAACCTGGAGACGTTTATGGATCGCGCTTGCCGAGGCAGAGAATGAACTTGGACTTCTGGATGAAAACGGCAATCCTGCTGTGACAAAGGAGCAGATCGAGGAACTGAAGTCTCAGGCAGATAATATCAATTATGATGTTGCCAAGGAGAGAGAGAAGCAGGTTCGTCATGATGTTATGTCACATGTATATGCTTACGGTGTTCAGTGTCCGAAGGCAAAGGGAATCATTCATCTGGGAGCTACCTCCTGTTATGTCGGAGATAATACCGATGTCATCATTATGACAGAGGCACTTCATCTGATCCGCAACAAGCTGATCAACGTAATTGATGAGCTGTCCCGTTTTGCGATGAAGTACAAATCACAGCCGACACTTGCGTTTACTCATTTTCAGCCGGCTCAGCCTACAACTGTAGGTAAGAGAGCAACTCTGTGGCTGCAGGAATTTCTGATGGATCTGGAAGACCTGGATCATGTCATTGATCATATGAAGCTTCTCGGTTCCAAGGGAACAACAGGAACACAGGCAAGCTTTATGGAGCTGTTTGACGGCGATGAGGAGAAGGTTAAGAAGCTCGACAAGATCATTGCCAAGAAGATGGGCTTTAAGGAGTGTTTCCCGGTATCCGGACAGACCTACTCCAGAAAGCTTGATACAAGAGTTGTAAATGTACTTGCAGGCATTGCAGCAAGTGCACACAAGTTCTCCAATGATATCCGTCTTCTTCAGCATCTGAAGGAGATTGAAGAGCCGTTCGAGAAGAATCAGATCGGTTCCTCCGCAATGGCATACAAGAGAAATCCAATGCGCAGCGAGCGTATTGCATCTCTTTCCCGTTATGTGATGGCTGATGTCACCAACACAATGTTCACCTCGGCATGTCAGTGGTTTGAGCGTACGCTGGATGATTCCGCCAACAAGCGTATCAGCGTACCGGAGGGATTTCTGGCAACAGATGGTATCCTTGATCTGGTATTAAATGTTGTGGATGGTCTTGTCGTATATGATAAAGTGATCGAGAAACGTCTGATGGCCGAGCTGCCGTTCATGGCAACCGAGAATATCATGATGGATGCCGTCAAAGCAGGTGGAGACAGACAGGAGCTTCATGAGAAGATCCGTCAGCTCTCTATGGAAGCAGGCAAGAATGTTAAGCAGGAAGGAAAAGAAAACAATCTGCTGGAGCTGATCGCTGCAGACGATGAGTTCCCGATGACACTGCCGGAGCTGCAGGCATTGATGGAGCCATCCAGATATACAGGACGTTCTGCTTCACAGGTAGAGGAGTTTATTCAGGAGATTGTTCAGCCAATTCTGGATGAGAATCAGGAAATCCTTGGAATGAAGTCCGAGATAAACGTGTAGGAATCAATTACCGGAAGTATGCTTCTATGAGTGAACCGAAGTAAGAAGTATTTTCCATTCCCGTGTCGTTGTGCTGCCAGGCATGGGAACCAGGTCAGGGCAGTACAGAAATGGGGGCTATTTATGGTTACAGCAATCGTTGGAGCAAACTGGGGCGATGAGGGAAAAGGAAAGATCACCGATATGTTAGGTGAGAAGTCCGATATCATCGTACGTTTTCAGGGAGGAAGCAATGCAGGTCACACCATCATCAATGATTATGGTAAGTTTGCACTGCATCTTCTGCCATCCGGTGTATTTTACAATCACACCACAAGTGTTATCGGCAACGGTGTTGCACTGAACATTCCATATCTGTTTAAGGAGATCAATTCCTTAGTAGAGCAGGGCGTGCCAAAGCCAAAGATTCTGGTATCTGACAGAGCACAGATCCTGATGCCGTATCACATCCTGTTCGATCAGTATGAGGAAGAGCGTCTCGGAAAGAAATCCTTCGGATCCACAAAGTCCGGAATCGCTCCGTTCTATTCTGATAAGTACGCTAAGATCGGTATTCAGGTATCCGAGTTGTTCGATGATGATGTGTTAAAGGACAAGATCGCACGCATCTGCGAGCAGAAGAACGTTACACTGAAATATCTTTACAATAAGCCGGAGCTTGATCCGGATGAGCTTTTAAATACACTTCACGAGTATCGTGATATGGTCGCTCCTTATGTCTGCGACGTATCTGCTTTTCTTCGTCAGGCGATCAAGGAAGGCAAGGGTATTCTGTTAGAGGGACAGCTTGGTTCCCTGAAGGATCCGGATCACGGTATTTACCCAATGGTTACTTCTTCCTCTACATTGGCTGCATACGGCGCAATCGGCGCAGGTATTCCTCCATATGAGATCAAGAGAATCGTTACTGTTGTAAAGGCCTATTCCAGTGCCGTTGGTGCCGGCGAGTTCGTCAGTGAGATTCACGATGAGGTAGAGGCTGAGGAGCTTCGTAAGCGTGGCGGAGACGGTGGAGAGTACGGTGCAACAACAGGACGTCCACGTCGTATGGGCTGGTTCGATGCAGTAGCATCCCGTTACGGCTGCCAGATCCAGGGTGCAACAGAAGTAGCACTGACTGTTCTTGACTGTCTCGGATATCTCAAGGAGATTCCGGTCTGCGTTGGTTATGAGATCGATGGAGAGGTTGTAAAGGACTTCCCTGTAACCGCAAAGCTTGCTAAGGCAAAGCCTGTTTATGAGACACTGCCGGGCTGGAACTGCGACATCAGAGGTATTACCGAGTATGACAAACTTCCGGAGAACTGCCGTCGTTATATCGAGTTCATCGAGAAGGAGATCGGTGTGCCGATCACAATGGTATCAAACGGACCAAAGAGAAGCGAGATCATCTATCGCTAATTAAATTTATGGAATAATCGTGCAGGAGGCTGATCCACTGATGGGTAGCCTTCTGTTTTGTTCTGGTATAGGAAAATGCTCGTAATGTGGTGGGAAGCAAGGATGAAACGCTGGTTTCGCTCTTTTGTTCTAAATTTTTAATTCTTTATGAAAATATTGTAATGTGGAATATATGTATTTTCGTTTTAACTTTTTTTGATCTTTGGTGGAATTTGTGTTTTTTATATAAGCAATATATTCATTGATGTATTTACTTTGTAAAAATGGGAGAGTAACAACTCTCCCATATAGATATCATCACTCGGTCACTTTTTGTTTACCGAGGTGTCAGAACCGTCACACCTCTCATCGCTCTGTCATTTTTTGATTAATGTCCTGTCAGAACAGTCACAGGACTCATTGTGTGATGAAGAAATCAATTCAGATTTCTTATATATATTATATACAGCATGTGATAAAATATCATTGTCAAAAATAAACAAAAAACATATAAATATCTGTTTGTTTTGCATAGAAGATCTTTTTTGCAATAAAAGGGAGGATGAAACAATGTATGATCGATTAACCAGACAGGATGTTGAAAAGATGGAGAAGGAGTTGGAGCATCGCAAGCTTGTCGTGCGTAAGGAAGCCCTGGAAGACGTCAAGGAGGCGAGAGCGCAGGGAGATCTCAGCGAGAACTTTGAATATAAAGCAGCCAAGAAAGTGAAAAATCGTAACGAGAGCCGGATCCGCTATCTGGAGCGGATGATCAAGACGGCTCAGATCGTGGAGGACGATGCCGGTGAGGAGGAGCTTGGACTCAATGATACCGTTGTCGTTTATGTCCCGGAGGATGACTGCGAAGAAGAGTATAAGATTGTCACAACGATCCGTGCAGATGTAATGAATAATATGATCAGCATTGAATCACCCATGGGGAAATGTCTGTTGAAGCATCGTGTGGGCGACACGGTTACAATAGAGCTGGAAAATGGAGTAAAATACGATGTTGTCATCCGTGAGATCCGTAAAAGTGATGATGAATCGGAGGAAATCAGCCGATTCTAAAATGAAGAGAATTAATATCAGGACTGGCATACTGGCTGTAAAACAGAGAGTATGCCAGTCCTGATTTGTTTTCGAATTGAGCATAACGACAGATTTTTTCAGAGATTTTATAAATTCCTATTGACAGATAGGAATTGAAGGAATATAATACCATTATAAAATCAATTCATACAAACACAGTATGAATAGTATAATTAAAGAAAACAACTGATTATCCAAGATTTCAGACAGGATTGTTTCTGAAGAGGGAGGGTCAGAGAAGCAGAATGTTTAGAGAATGAAGGAGGACATTATTATGGCAAAGATTAAAGAGAGTGCAGTAGAACTGATCGGAGGAACCCCAATCTTAAAGGCAAGCAAATACAGTGAAGCAGCAGGAGTTACAGATGCAACGATCCTGACAAAGTTAGAGTATCTGAATCTGACAGGATCTGTTAAGGATCGTATCAGTCTTGCAATGATCGAGGATGCAGAAAAGAAGGGTATCTTAAAGCCGGGTGCAACAATTATCGAGCCAACATCCGGTAATACAGGAATTGGTCTTGCCGCTGTTGCTACAGCAAAGGGATATCATGCAGTGCTTACTCTTCCGGATACCATGAGCATCGAGCGTCGTACATTATTAAAAGCATATGGAGCAGAGCTTGTTCTGACAGAAGGTGCAAAGGGAATGAAGGGAGCTATCGCAAAGGCAGAGGAGCTTCAGGCAAACACACCGGGCTCTGTTATCCTTGGTCAGTTTGACAATCCGGCTAACCCGGCAGCACATAAGGCAACAACCGGTCCTGAGATCTGGGATCAGACCGATGGCAAAGTAGATATTTTCATAGCAGGTGTTGGTACAGGCGGAACAATCACAGGTATCGGCGAGTACTTAAAGGAGCAGAATCCAAATGTCAAGATCGTAGCTGTTGAGCCGGAGACCAGCCCGGTTCTTTCCGGTGGAGCACCGGGAGCACATAAGATTCAGGGTATTGGCGCAGGCTTCGTGCCAAAGGTACTGAACACAGATGTATATGATGAGATTCTCCCGATCGCGAACGATGATGCATTTGTCGAGGGCAAGAAGTTTGCCCAGAGCGAGGGTATTCTCGTTGGTATTTCTTCCGGAGCAGCATTAAAGGCAGCAACTATTCTTGCAGCCCGTCCGGAGAACAAGGGCAAGGTGATTGTAGCACTTCTCCCTGATTCAGGAGACAGATATCTTTCTACACAGCTCTTTGCCGACTAATGGATCAATCAATAAAATTTCATGGATAAACAAACAGGGAGCAGCCTGTAAACGTGGGCTGCTCTCGATTTGTTTTGATCGTTTCATCGGTCAGATAATTAATTTCCCGACAGGTAAAAATATATGAATTGGCGGATCTGCAGAGAGATATTAGAAAAGGTCAATTGGCAGAAACGTCAATCATCTATCCCTGAAAAGATTTTGTGACGATGCGTCCCTCCAGCTGGCTGATGCCGATATCCCTGTCCCAGAGCTTGTCATCCTGGTGACTGATCAGATTCTGGGCGATACACCGATGCTTATCCTCGTCGGGAAGTGCTTCAAAACGCTTGCGCTCATCCTCCGTCAGATCATCGAGAAACTCAAGACCTTCGGCAAGCTGACGTTTGTTCATATGGTTTAGACCGGTCGTACCGTTTTTATCGTGGCTCATACTATTGCTCCTTCCGAAATGAAGTCTTAGTAAATAATTTTCGGGGTACTGTAAATAGTATGGATTGTTTTCAAAAAATCATGCAATCATGTTATTGACACAAATCGGGTTAATATTCGCCACACGCACCTTCTCAATGCCCATGCGGAATCCGTTCCAGAGCACCCTTTTCGCGTTTCAGATCCGCATATAAAAGATCGATAAACACGATCATCAGAGGAATCAGTGCGGCAAAGATCGCTTTGCCAAGGAAAAGATTACAAAGAATCGTGGATATCACACCGCCGACCACGAACACAAGCAGCATACAAAGATGCTGGGACATGCGGGGCAGATAGGCAGTATCCCGGTGACGGATAGCTTTCGTCAGTGCGATCGCAACCTGACGCCAGTGATTGGTACAAAAGGTCGTTGCCATCGGAACACTCCTTGCCTGCCGGAAGGTGTTATACTGCATCGAGCAGATGAAGTTGATCGCAACCTGTGAGATCTGAACCGGTGCACTCTCCGGCAGAAGCCCGAGAAAGACGACAACGATCATTTCAATCATGATAAACAGCGTATCCCAGCGAATAAACTGCAGCTTTTTGATGCTGCCGGGCAGCGCCTCGGAGATCACGGCACCAAGGAAATAGGCACTCATTGGGATCAGAAAGTAGAGGGCGTGTTTCCACTGGGCGTTGCCGAGTGCCATTGCAAATAAAACGAAATTGGCGGTCTGTGCATTACAGAAAATGCCCCCGCGGATAGAGTAGGTGAATGCACCAAAGAAGCCGGCGACTCCCATCAATACGAAAAAGATGTGCCTCCGTTCACAGGTGAGATATTCTTCTTCAAACATGTTATCGGATTCGTTCATGATAAATCATTCCTTTAAGTAATTATAAGATGTTGGGTTCGAACGTTATTTTGTTCTAACGGCTGGCGCAGATTGCGCTTTAAAGCTTTGCTGCTTTTGAATGCGTAACTATATGATATAGCACTATCTACTATTATAATCGTTGAAGAAAGCAGTGACAAGCATAAATTCCAATACGGTAAAAAGCTGCCGTGAAAGCATATCTTAAAAGTAAAAAGCTTCGGACATTCTCAGAGATGAAAGACCGAAGCTTTTTAGTATCTTTTGGTAAATTTTTGATGATATAATAACTCCAAAATCCAGCTGCTTTGCAGCTGTCGCGCACTGCGCTTTAAGATTTTGTCGTTCACAAATTCTGCGCAAGCCAACAAGCTCCCTTGCGTTGCAAATTTGTGATACAATGACTGTATAGAGGAAAAGAATTAACGGATCTTTCTCTGATTACAGACGTTTCGTTTTAATTTTTACAATATTAGACTTTTTGCCGTACCAGCGGTTGCCAAAGGCATCGGTAACATATGGTCTTACCTGAATATAATAGGTGGTCTTGTAATAACCATAATAATCAATATCCAGTTTTTTGACAGCATTAAATTCCGCAGAAGATGCATCGGACATATTTTTTTTGCGGGAAATCTTAACCAGATACTTTTCTGCATTTTTGGCGCGTTTTCCTAATTTAATGTATTTGATAATGTGTTTTCTGGAAAGCTTTGCTTTTTGTATCTTTGTTTTGCCGGAAATATTATAGTTTTTGCGGCTCAGACGGAAGGTATAGTCTTTATTAGAAGCTCCCCAGCTATCCGTGATCTTTAGATAATAGGTTCCCTTTTTGAGAAGCGAGGTGACATCCTGTGTGGTTTCTGTCTGAAGAAGAGATGTTTCGTTGCCGCTTGCATCCACGAGTGTCAGATTCCATTTTCCGGTATTTGATATGTCAACCGGTCCGAAATGGATCGTCACTTTGCCGGCGGCAGGATTGGTAAAGCTATAATAATCCACATCATCTGCGGAGGAGTTGATGACGCCACAGTAATCGGTGTTATAAGCAATGCTGTCGGCATTGGCAGCACTGTCATTTGGCTCGCTTTCGAAGGTGACTGATGGTGTAAATGATGCTGTTAAGGTGTAAAGCTGACGGTCATCGCCATAGTTTGCCGTAAGCTTGATATAAAGTATAGTTCCAGGGGCAAAGCCGTATTTGATCGTATTGATCGAAGAACCATTGTATTTGCCGTATACTTTGCCGGATGCGTCCTGAATGGTCATTGTCCATCCGCCTTTCTCGGCAATGTCCGGATGAACCAGTGAAAAGGTAACATAGCCGGCGGCAGCCGGAGTTTCCAGCTTGAACCAGTCACTGCCTTCGTTTTCTACCATACCATTCATCGGACTGTCACAGGCTAACGGTGTGGCAGCCTCCTGATTATCATTTTCTTCCCGTTCCCAGTTGGGATCGGCAGTCTGGGTGACGACAAGCTCATAGGCTTGTTTGCTGGCACCATAGCTGTCGCTTAGATCAATATAATAGGTTTTGCCTTTGACACAGGGCCATTTATGTGAGGTGATAGAATCTCCATACATGGTTTCGTAGACATAGTTTCTGTCCTTGTTTCGCAGAACCATACACCAGCGACCGGTTTGTGTAATATCTTTGTGTTTGATATTGATTGTAAAGTAGCCGTCCTCCATGGACTGGAAGGTGTAATATTTGATATTGTCCCCGGTAATGTCAGTGACAGGGGTGTTTACCGGAAGGGTTTCTGCAGTTGTGAATTCCTGGGCCTGTACATCTTTTGGCACAGATGGCTGGCAAAGAAATGCCCCTGTGATCATGAAAGTGATAGCAGTGAACACGGATAACCATGTTTTTCTGGAAAATAAATGTCTCTTTTTCATAATTTCCTCCATTTCGCCATTCAGGCAGTTATTTTCTTTGTTTTCTACATTATACCAGTCGGATCAGACGTGTTTTAAACGAACTGACCGATGATGAAACGGGAGGGGAAGAAAAGGGGGATACTTTCGTTTTGACAGAGAACGGGAAAGATATTATCATAGACATAACAGATTATACAGGAATGGAGAACGTGATGAAAATACGAAAGCATTACAGGAATAAATTTTGGATATGGGGGCTTACTGTAGCGCTGGTGATCGGAAGTCTGGGTGGTGCCGGAGGTGCGGGAAGAGTAAACGGCATTCCAACGGCAAAGGCAGCAGTTACGATGCTGCAGAGCAGTGACGGACAATGGAAATACCGCAAATTGACGGAAGATAAGCTGGTTCTGACAAAGTATCTGGGAGAAAAGGTCGAGAATACAGTGAACATTCCGCAGACAGTGGACGGAATGACGGTAATGGCACTGGATACTTATGGAGAGGATGATTTCTGGCAGTCTTCTGCAGGACTGCAGAGTGTTGTGATTCCGGACAGCGTGACAAGAATTGGAGAAGCGGTGTTTCAAAACTGCAGGGATCTTCAGCGGGTGACGCTGGGGAATGCAGTAAAACGTCTGGGCACTTCGGCGTTTTCGGGATGCATCAGTCTGGACAGCATTGATCTTAAAAATGCCGAATACATTGGGGCAAATGCATTTGCAATGTGTTCCTCATTGACGGAAATAGATATGAACGGCAGTGTAAAGAGCGTCGGTGCGTATGCATTTGTTAATTGCAATAACCTTGTTAAGGTAACTGATTCTGCCAATGTAGTACATTATGGAGAGGGCGTCTTTTTTGGAACAGGGATAAAGAATATGAAACTTTGTGCCTCGATTACAAAGCTTCCCGATATGATGTTTCAGGATTGTGCATCTCTGGAATCAGTCGAGCTTGTCAGTTCGGATTTGCAAGAGGTTGGGGAATTTGCATTTATGGACTGTACATCGCTGACAACGGTGACAGGACTTGATCGTGTGACGAAGAAAATAGGCAAATATGCATTCTGTGGCTGTACCGGATTAGGGACACTTGCAGACGCGCAGGATGGACTTGTGGGAACATTGATATCAGAGAAGATTGGGGAATTTGCATTTTATGAGACAGCCATTACAGAGCTTACTCTACAGTCTGCGGGAGTGATGACAATTGATCCGTATGCATTTCAGAAAAGTGCACTGACGAAGGTTCATTTTCTTTCGCCGGTGAATATCGGGGATGAGGCATTTGCAGACTGTACCAATCTGGTGACGCTGGAAGCTTTGGAGGAATGTTATCAGAAAAGCGGCAGTCATTCTTTTCGGAATACGCCATGGGTGACACAGAAATATGAGAATGGTCTGGCGATACTGGATCATGCGATTGTTGATACGCAGGATGACTATTCCTTTGGAAATCTGACAATCCCGGAGAGTGTAAACAGGATCACGGACTGTGCGTTTCAGGATAATACAACACTGACGTCCGTTGTGATGCCGGACGGAGTAACACAGATCGGAGATGAAGCGTTTGAGGGCTGCGATTTATTGGTACAGGTGGAATTTGCGGATACGGATACAGAGATTGGTAAAAGGGCATTTGATGGAACGAAATGGCTTGCTGATCTGACCGATAAATGGGACAGTGGGTTATTGATCATTAATGATACGGTTCTGGTAGATTGCAGTACGGATATGGCAGGAGAGGTAGTGATTCCTCAGAAGGTGAGAAGAATAGAGGAAAATGCTTTTGCACACTGCAGGAATATTACCTCCATTTCCTTCGCAGAGGGAAGTCTGCTTCATAATGTGGATGAGCAGGCATTTTATAACTGTACTTCTCTGGAGTCCATCGCATTTCCGGATCGTGAGATCTGTGTGGAAATTCCAGATGAGGATTCAGAAAATAAAAGTGTATTTTATGGCTGCAGTGCATTGCAGCAACTGACAATCCCGGAAGAGATGGAGCCAAGCCGGTCGCTGACGGCGGACATGCTTGGTAATCTTTTTGAAAAATGTGATTCGCTCAAGACGCTGACAATTCATTCGAATGCGTTTATGCCGGAGGGAAAGGGAAAGAAATCGACGGTCTGCGGTGTGGAAAATATTATTTTGGGGGAGAAGATTACAGGCGTGCCGGACTATGCATTTTCGGAGTGCTCTTCCCTGAAAACACTGCAGTATTCGGAAAATCTGACACAGATAGGAGACTATGCTTTTGACAGTAACTGTGAATGGGTTACAAACAGCAGCGAAAGTCAGGGCTGCATCAGTGTCAGTGATACGCTGGCGGCAGTGAATGAGGACAAGCTGCCGGAGCAGATCCGGGAGGAGAACATATGGAATCTGTATCTGTATGGTGTGACACGGATTTCCTCCGGTGCATTTGGCTCAGAGGAGGCAGAGTGCATTATACGGATCAGCGTGGATGTAATCTATATCGGACCGGGGGCGTTTAAGCCGGGAACACTGATCGTGGCAGAGCCGGGCAGCTATGCAGCAAAATGGGCAGAAGAAAATGGATATGACTGGGTGACACCAAAGGATATGGGAAGCAGTTATTTTCCGTTTTACTGGGGACCGGATCGGATGCAGACGCCATCACCGGAGCCAACTGCATCGGCAGCAGTGCCGACGAGTGTACCGCAGACAAGCACACCGGTACAGGAGACGGCATTACCACAGGGGACAGCGGTTGCCAGAATAAAGACAGTGGCAGTCAGCGGTGTTAAAGTTTCCGACTGCAAAGTTATGGGAAAGAAAGCATTTATTTCCGCACTTCGGATTACCTGGAAGAAAGCGGAAGCGGGGGAGTATCTGATTTATCGTTCTACGCAGAAAAGGACAGGTTATGTTCTGATAAAAAGCACATCTGCTACTAATTATGTGGACCGTCAGGTCAAAAAGGGAAATGTTTATTTTTATAAGGTTAAGGCGGGAAATGATTCGCTGGAACAGCCGAATCCGCTGTCTGCTCCGGTCAGAGCCGTTGTTGCCCGCAAGCTGATGAAGCCGGAGATGGCATTGACGGAAAAGGGTACAAATTATGTGATTTCTCTTAAGAAGGCAGAGGGAACCAGATATGAATTTCAACTGAAGTTGAAAGGCTTTCATGGTGGAAAATGGTTTAGTCGTAAACGATACCAGGGGAATATTCGTAAAAAGATTATAATGAAAAGAAATTCAGGTGGTACCGCACAGTTTCGGATGCGGATACGGACGAGTATGAAGGTAAAAGGAAAGTGGCAGAAGAGTTCATGGTCCAAAACAGTTTCGTATTCCTCCGGAAAGAAAAATGCCTGAACAAAAACAGGTCAGATGGAGGCAGCATGAACGGACAGAAGCGTTGTTATAATTGTATGAGGATTCTTGAAGAAGAGAAACATCAGGAGATTTGTCCTTGGTGTGGATTTGAGGAGAAGAAATATATTGCGGGCGGACAATGTCTGCCGCCGGGAACGACTCTGTTAAACGGAAGATATCTGATTGGCAGAAAGCTTAGTCAGGGCGGATTTGGAATTACCTACATAGGATGGGATAATGCCCTTGAGCACAAGGTAGCAGTCAAAGAATATTATCCGTCGGAGTTTGTAGAGCGGGACACGACCAAGTCTTACAGCGTATCGGTTCGAAAGCAGAGTGATCTGGTAAGCAGGGAGCGGGATAATTTTGTAAAAGAAGCCAGAATTCTGTATTCTCTTTCTTCCTGCCCGGGAATTGTACATATCGAAAATATCATTGAAAATGAGAATGATACATCCTATCTGATCATGGAACTGCTGGAGGGTGTGACGTTGAAGCAGTACAGAGATGAACATCGGAATCAACAGCTTGATCCCAAGGAGGCACTGGAGCTAATGAAGCCGGTGATACGGTCTATGCAGGAAGTCCATAAAATGGGACTGTTGCATAGAGATATCAGCCCGGATAATATTATGCTATGCAATGATCTTGAGGTGAAGCTTCTGGACTTTGGAGCGGCGAGAAGTCAGGATAGTACGCAGTTTACCACGATTATGAAGACGGAATTTTCGCCGCCGGAGCAAAGATACCGCAAGCCGGGGGAGGGGGAACGCAGCAAGGCGCTTAAGCAGCAGGGACCATGGACAGATGTGTATGCGGTATGTGCAACTCTCTATTACCTGATCGCCGGAAAAGCAGCACAGTCGTCACAGGGAAGAGTGTGCAGTTTGTTAGAGACCGGGGAGGATTCGCTGACGCCGTTGTCTGTATGGAATGAAGATGTGACACCGGAGCTGGAGAGGGCAGTCAGCCATGGGATGGTATTGAAGATTCAGAAAAGGACGGCATCCATGGAGGAATTATACCGCGATTTATATGAGTGTCCACAAAATGGGACAACTGAAGAAGCTGTAGAAGAAAAGGCACATCGATGGAAATGGATGGCAGGGATATTTTTGGCAGGACTTTGTATGGTTGGTATCGTTCTGGCTGGAATATATATGAGATCATCGAAAACATCAGTCGCGGGAAAGTTGGAGGATATCCGGAAGGAGAAGCCGGTAGAAACGATCAAATCTAAGTCCAAAACATACCGGATGATCCGAGTGGAGGGGATGAAACGAAAGGAAGCGGCTGGTGCACTGCAGCAGCTCGCAGACTCCTCTCTAGAAATTATCTGGAAAAGAAAATACAGCTCAACTGTAAAGAAGGGAGAAATTCTGTCTCAGAGCATTGCGCCGGGGACGGAGTGGGAGGCTGGATCTCTCGGGAAGCTGACAATTTACGTCAGCCGGGGAAGAAAATATTGTCGTGTTCCGGTCGTCCGGGGCGAGGCGGAGCAGGAGGCACGCCGATTGCTTAAAAAGGCAAAGCTTCGGATCTGTGTCATGAAGGAGTATCATGAAACCGTACCGGAGGGGCTTGTAGTGGAGCAGTCGGTGAAGGCTGGACGCCGTGTCAAAAAGAACACAAAGATTACGGTGATCGTGAGTAAGGGCAGTAATCCAGCGGCAGGACAGTCAGAGTTGAATAATAGTACAAAGACGATCAGAGGATCCCGAAACGGACAAAATAAAGTGGTGCCACCGATGTAGAGGTGCATGTGGCAAAAGAAACAGTGAGCGGAGTGTGGATAGAGATAAAGGATGGAAGATGTCATGACAGAGATTTCGAAAATATTAATGGAGGAATTAAATCGCTGTAGCAGGGATGAAGAGCTTCTGGATTTTTTGCATTATTATGAATCAAAGCAGAGAAACTGGAAGGAATTTATGCAGGAGCAGTTGTTTGATCTGGAGCTTTCTTATGAAAAGTTTGGAAAACGCTGTGACTTCAGCAAAAACACAATCCGGAGCTGGTGTGTGGACGGTGTGCTTCCGCGAAGCAGAGAGCATTTTATTAAACTTGGCTTCGGACTGGATATGAATGAAGAGCAGTTGAATCGGCTTCTGCAGGATTATGGTGGCTATGCGTCATTGTACGCAAAGGATGTCTATGATGCAATCTGTATTTATGTGATCCGGCAGAGAAAGGAGCATCCCGGGGATGAGGCGTATTCGTATCCGGCATTAGTGCATTACCGGGAAAGGTATGAAGCGATGTGTCAGGGGCATAGCTTTGATCAGGAGTATCGTGACAGGGTGACTACCGGAGTGATGCATGAGAAGCTTCTCTTGATTGCGGATGAGTGGGAATTTGATGCATTTATGACAGAGCATATGGATATTTTCCGGGGAACACATTCAAAGCTCATTGACTATATGGAAAATTACATTAAAATGCGTGGAGGTGCACGGTATGAGGGAGAGGAAGCGCAGAGTCTTCATCAGTTAGCCAGAAGATTTGAGAAGCCACAGGGCTTTGAGGTGGCGTACTCAAAGTTAAAGCGTCATGGAATTTTACCGGAACGGAATATGCTGATTGATTTTGGAATAGGAATGACAATGACACTGGCAGAGATCAATCAGCTTCTGGAGTTGGCACAGATGCGTCCTCTGGACGTCAGAAATCGTTACGAATGCATTATGATCTATTTGTTTCACAATCATGAGAATGCAAATCCAATGCTGTCTCTGGACAATGCATACAGCATGAAGGAGGTCACGCAGAATCCGGAAATACTTAAGCGCTGTGAGGAGATTATTACATATTTCTATCAAATGGAGGAAGAGGGGATACTCGAGGAGGAGGGCGATGACGACAAGAGTCTTCGAACCTTATACGAGGATTACCGGGAAAGATACGGGAAATTTTAGACGGCAGAAAATACCGGTCTTGCAGGATGCTCAAAGCGTTGAGGATAAAACGTTTTTTGTGAATAAACAGGAAAGAAAAAGGGTTCTGTGTGAATGAAGCTTCATTTACACAGAACCCTTTGGTTTATCAGGCTTTATTATTACAGAGTAGCAAGTGTCTGATAATCATCCTTCAGATCATCGTACAGCTTCTTGTAAAGCTGATGGAACTTGTCGTACTCCTTGGTAGCAGCTGCGTCCGGATGACATTCCTTCTCAGGATCCGTATGGATCATCTTGCGGCATGCTGCCTCAACGCTGTCATAGATACCTGCACCGACACCGGCAAGGATTGCAACACCAAGTGCAGGTCCTTCGGTAGCGGTTACGGTTTTAACGTCACAGCCGAACATATCTGCCATCATCTGACGCTGTACGCCGTTCTTGGCGCCACCGCCACATGCCATCATCTCGGTAACGTTGATACCCATCTCGCGGATGATATCGTTACAGTCGGTCAGAGAGTAGCTGATACCCTCCATAACGGCACGAGCCATGTCAGCAGTTGTGTGCATGCTGGAAAGACCGAAGAATACACCACGGCAGTTTGCATCCAGATGCGGAGTACGCTCGCCATTCAGATATGGGAGATAGATCAGACGGTTTGCACCGATCGGTGTCTTTAATACGTCTGCATTGATCAGATCAAATGCGCCACAGCCCTGCTCCTTTGCCTTGCGTGCATACTCTGTTCCGATGTTGTCCTGGAACCATGCCAGAGAATATCCGGCTGCCTGAGTAACACCCATAACATGCCATGCACCCGGAACAGCGCAACAGAAGGTATGTACACGTCCCTTTGGATCGATGGAGATATCGCTGGAATGTGCAAATACAACGCCGCTGGTACCGATCGTGGTAAATGCCTTGCCATCCTCAACAACGCCTGTTCCAACTGCTGCAGCGGCATTATCGCCAGCACCGCCGACTACAACTGTAGAAGTAGAAAGACCTGTCTTTGCTGCGATCTCCGGAAGGATGGTACCTGTTACCTCAGGAGACTCATATACCTTTGCCAAAAGGCTCTTGTCAATGTCGAGCTTTTCGAGAACCTCATCAGACCACTGACGCTTTGGTACGTCAAGAAGCTGCATACCGGAAGCATCGGAAACCTCTGTTGCGAACTCGCCGGTCAGAATGTAGCGGACATAATCCTTTGGAAGGAGGATGTGCTTACATTTTGCATAATTCTCAGGCTCATGATTGCGAACCCAGAGAATCTTGGATGCGGTGAAGCCGGTCAGAGCAGGGTTTGCTGTGATCTCGATCAGACGCTTTGCACCAACCTTCTCGGTGATCTCCTCGCATTCCTTCTCGGTACGCTGATCGCACCAGATAATGGAAGGACGGATAACCTCACCGGCCTCGTCAAGCATAACAAGTCCGTGCATCTGTCCGGAAATACCAAGACCCTTGATGTCGTCAGCGGCTACGCCGGAATCTTTGACAACCTTTGCGATTGTCTCCAGTGCAGCGTCACGCCAGTCTTCCGGCTTCTGCTCTGCCCATCCGTTGTTTGGAGTGTAGAGTGGATAATCCTTGCCGGCAGAGGCGATCACGGTACCTTCCTCATCAAAGAGAACTGTCTTGGTAGAGGAAGTACCTAAATCAATACCAATTAAATAATTCATAGATAATATCCTTTCTTACTGTAAGTGATGAAAATGAACTTAGGAATAATGTCCCAATGGTTCATATCCGTTTCATAGAAAAGAGCGGCGGCATCGTGCCGCCGCTCTGGCATATAGAAGCGGCAGAGATGATCCTGTCAGCTTCTTAAGTGTCAGTTTAATCCGGTTGTTCTTATGAGAATGGATTCTCTGTCTTGTACAGAACACCCTTTGGCTGATTGTAGCCGATCTCCTCTACATCAACACCGATGTATTTGAATACCTCATAGAGCTGCTTTCCGAAGTGACCGAAAGCAACAGCGCCATGATGAGGGAAGTTCTTCTCGATCAGTACGTGACGGTAGAAACGACCCATCTCGTTGATCGCGAAAATACCGATCGCACCGAAGGAACGTGTTGCAACAGGGAGAACCTCTCCGTTCGCAATGTAAGCACGAAGCTTTGCATCGGCAGTGCTCTGCAGACGGAAGAATGTGATATCGCCAGGAACGATATCTCCCTCGAGAGTACCGTTTGTTACCTCTACCGGAAGAGAACGAGCCATGATCATCTGGTTCTTCATCTCGCAGAAGGAAAGCTTTGTAGATGCTGTATTTCCACAGTGGAAGCCCATGAAGGTATCCTTCTGTGTATAATCGAACTTGCCCTTGATCTCCTCGTTGTAGATGTCTGCAGGAACGGTATTGTTGATATCAAGCAGTGTAACAGTATCATCGCTGACAACGGTACCGATGAACTCACTGAGTGCTCCGTAGATATCTACCTCACAGGATACAGGAATGCCTCTCTTGGTAAGACGGCTGTTAACGTAGCAAGGTACGCATCCGAACTGTGTCTGGAATGCCGGCCAGCACTTTCCTGCCAGTGCAACGAACTTACGATATCCTCTGTGCTCCTCGATCCAGTCAAGAAGAGTGATCTCGTACTGTGCAAGCTTGTTTAAGATCTCCGGCTTCTTGTTGCCGGCACCAAGCTCTTCCTCCATATCCTTAACAACATCAGGGATACGTGGATCATCTGCATGCTTGTTGAATGCCTCGAACAGGTCAAGCTCAGAGTTCTCCTCGATCTCTACGCCGAGGTTGTAAAGCTGTTTGATCGGTGCATTACATGCAAGGAAGTTCAGTGGACGTGGACCGAAGCTGATGATCTTCAGGTTGTTAAGAGCATATACAGCCTTTGCGATTGGAAGGAACTCATGGATCATATCAGCACATTCCTCTGCAGTTCCAACCGGATAATCAGGGATGTAAGCCTTTACGTTACGAAGCTTTAAATTGTAGCTTGCGTTGAGCATACCACAGTATGCATCACCTCTGCCCTGGATCAGTCCGCCGTTTGCGGAAGTCTCCTCAGCAGCAGCTACGAACATCTTAGGACCATCGAAGTGCTTTGCAAGAAGTGTCTCAGCGATCTCAGGACCGAAGTTACCAAGGTATACACAGAGAGCGTTACAGCCGGCTTTCTTGATGTCCTCAAGAGCCTGAACCATGTGGATCTCACTCTCTACGATACAGATCGGACACTCATAAATGTCCTCTGCGTCATATTTAGCAGCGTATGCTTTTACAAGGTTTTCTCTTCTTGTTACAGAGAGCGACTCCGGGAAACAGTCCCTGCTCACTGCAACAATACCGATTTTCATTTTTGGCATGTTTTCCATTGTTGTTATCATCCTTTCTTTTCTTGTATATAAATCGTGAATAACATTGCTTTCGGCAATGTTCCTTCTTGAGGTTTTTTTTCACCTCACATAGTTTTATTTTATTACATTTTATCACTATTTGCAATCAAAGTTTTGCAAACATTCTGCAAACATTTTGGAATATCTGCCTGTCCCATACATATATTGAAAAAGAATGGAGGATGAGATATGGGACAGAGAGATCAGGTACTTCGTGTGCTGGCAAAGGATCTGCGCCGTTACATGGAAAAGCTGGACATTGATTACCGGCTTCTTCAGGAAATACGCATCCGGGCAGATGCGCCGCTTATGGTGGTATATCATGGAAAAGAATATTTTGTCGGCCGCAGCGGCTGTCTGACCACGGATCCGGAGGCACCGGTCATGGCAGAGCGGCAGGATGTGAAGGAGACGATGGAGCGCATCAGCAATTATTCGATGTATGCCTTTGAGGAAGAACTCAAGCAGGGATTTATCACGATACAGGGCGGTCATCGCGTCGGCGTGGCGGGGAAAATTGTATTGGAAAAGGATCAGGTGAAGAATCTGCGTTACATATCATTTATCAATATCCGGCTGGCACACCAGCTGTTAGGGTGCGGGGACAGAGTACTTCCGTATCTGATCAACGGGGAGAGCATTTATCATACGCTTATCATATCACCGCCGCGCTGTGGGAAGACAACGCTGCTGCGTGATTTGATACGACAGCTGTCGAACGGCAGTGCGAAAAGGCATGGCATGAATGTGGGCGTGGTCGATGAGCGATCGGAGCTCGGAGCTTGTTATCAGGGGACACCGCAGAATGATCTGGGCTATCGTACGGACATTCTCGACTGCTGCCCCAAAAAGGAAGGAATGATGATGCTGGTGCGTTCCATGTCGCCCAACGTGATCGCAGTGGATGAGATTGGATCAAAGGAGGATGTGGAGGCACTGGAATATGTGATGAACTGCGGTGTGAAGATATTAGCAACCGTGCATGGAAAAAGCATGGAGGAGATCCGCAAAAAACCGATTCTTGGCAGGCTGGTACAGGAGAAGGTATTTCAGCGGTATGTGCTTTTGTCTGCCAGTCAGATCGGCAGGGTAGATGCTATTTTCGATGAGCGTGGGACGTATCTGGCACATCCGTGCGGGGATGTGCAGGAAGGAGGAGAGGCATGAATCTGCTGCGGATGATCCTGAAAATGACTGGAGGCGCAATGGTGTTTGCCGGAGGCAGCGGTTTTGGTCTTTGGCTTGCCGGCAAACGAAAAAGGAGGATCGAGATCCTGCGGGAGCTTGCGCAGGCGCTGATCCTTCTGTATGGGGAAGTGGAGTATGCGGCGGTAGATATGGTGGAGATCTTTCAGAAGCTTTCCGGAAAGACATGCTATTTCCGGGGATTTTTCGGGAATATGTATGAAGGACTTTTGCGGGCGGAGGATGTGAGCCTGCAGGAGCTGTGGGAAAACGGGATCATGGCAGATAAAACGGCAGGCATGCTGGACAGAGAGGACGTCATGCTTTGGAGAGAGATCGGAATGCATCTGGGAACACTTGACCGGCAGACACAGCTTCAGACGTTACATGTGCTGCAGGACAGGCTGGGAAGGAGTATACAGGATGCCGAGAAAGAGTATCAGTCGCAGGCGAAGGTATATCGGCTGGTGGGGATCACAGGAGGGATATTCACTGCGATACTACTCTTGTAGAATGAGAGGAGAATATGGATGAGTATAAATTTGATATTTCGGATCGCAGCAGTCGGAATTCTTGTTTCTGTTCTGGGACAGGTGCTCAAGCATGCGGGCAGAGAGGAGCAGGCATTTCTTGTCAGTCTGTCCGGACTGATCCTGGTGCTTTTGTGGGTGATCCCTTATATATTGGAGTTGTTCCGGTCGATACAGGAGCTGTTTACCTTGTAGCCGGACAGAATGGAGAGGCACAATGGAAAAGATTATTATGATCGGCATCATGGCGGTGCTTTTAGCAATCCCGCTCAAAAAGGACAAAGCAGAATTCGGCATGCTTCTGATCCTGACAGCGTGTCTGCTGATCAGCTTTCTGGCGCTCGGACGGATCGGCGAGCTGCTCCGGTATCTTAAGTCTCTGCAAAAGTATCTTGGCGGTGGAAGTATATATATGAAGGTTCTGTTCAAGATGATCGCTGTGACATATATGGCGGAGCTTGGAGCGAATCTGTGCCGGGATGCCGGTTACAGTGCCGTGGCGGGACAGATCGAATTTTATGGGAAACTGATGCTTCTGGCGGTCAGCATTCCGGTGTTAGCAGCGCTTTTTGAGGTGCTGATCCGGTTTGTGCCGTCCGGTCTGTGAGGGAGGTGATGAGGTGAGTGGAACTAAGGAAGGTGCCGGGCTCTATGACAGTCTGGCGAATGAGCTGTCGTATGACCAGATACAGCAGATGATGGATCAGCTTCTGGGAGAAGAAAGCTTCGGTTTTGCGGACATGGTACAAAGCATGATTCGGAATGGAAAAGCGGACACGGTGGGGGATTTACTGCATTCGTTCCGGAAAATTGTGCTTTCTTCCTTTAGCAGTGACCGCAAAATGTTTGTTTCGCTGATCGCTGTGGCGCTGGTGGGAGCGGTGTTTTCAAACTTTTCCAAGGTGCTTCACGGCAAGGAGGTGGCAGGGACCGCATTTTATATTGTATACCTATTATTTTTTTCAATCCTGGCAACTTCATTTCTGCAGATTGCGCAGCTTGCCGGGCAGACGATGGAGAACCTGCTTGCGTTTGTGAAGGTATTGATCCCGGCTTTTTTTATCAGTCTGTCCTTCACGCAGGGGGGCGTTGCAGCAGGGGCGTATTATGAGTTCGCGCTTGCGATGATCATGGTGGTCAACTGGCTTTTGGCGGGACTTGCCCTGCCGGCAGTTCATCTTTACTTTTTCCTGCAGGTTGTCAACCAGCTTTCGGGGGAGGACATGTTTTCCAAGATGGCAGATCTGATCCGGGACGGCGTCCGCTTCGGCGTGAAGGCGGTGTTTGGCCTGATGATGGGGATGAATGTCATACAGGGGCTGATCATTCCGGTGAGTGCCGAGGTCAAAAACATGACGATGGTGCGGTTGTCAAGCTCGATACCGGGTGTAGGCAATTCGGTGGGGAATGTTTTGCAGACCGTTTTGTGTGCCGGTAAGCTCGTCAAAAATGCCGTGGGTGTGGCAGGTGTGATTGCCGTGTTTTTCCTTTGTGCGGTGCCGTTATTGCAGATGATCGTGAGCCGGGTTCTTTTTCAGATTGCGGCGGCAGTGGTGCAGCCGGTGTCGGACAAAAGGCTGATCCGTGGACTTTCCGGAGCTGTTCGGGCGGTGGATCTGTACATATATACAGTTGGTGTCGGGGCACTGCTATTTATTTCATCGATCGCGATGATCAGTGCATTCACTACATAACATAGAAAGGCGGTAACAATGCTGCAGCAGATGATCCGGAATATTCTGGTATATGTGATCATGATCAATATTTTACAGGGACTTGTGTCCAGCGAAAGCTTCCGGGAGATTTTCCGGTTTGTCGGAGGAATGATACTGATCGTTTTATGTATCAGTCCGGTACTGTCCAATATTTCGGACACGGATATGATCGGAAAATATCTGCAGGAGCAGTTGTTTCAGGGAGAATTGGATCAGTTGAAGCAGGAGACGGCACTGGCGCAGGGGAATATGGAAAATGTGATGCTTGACGAGTGCCGCAAAGAGCTGGAGCGGCAATTGACACAGATTGCCGGACAGCAGGGGGAGGAGAATGTTCAGGCTTCTGTGTCCCTGAAAAAGGACAGTGATGGAATGCTGAAGCTGAAAAAGGTTACGATGATCCTTCCGGAAAATGCCGTGCAGACCACGGCAAAGGGTGACGAAAAATCGATCCATGTGGAGGATATTTTGATTGACGGAGGCAGTCAGAGCGGGAAAACGGATTCCGGGACAAGAAAGCTGAAACAGACAATCTGTGAAAAATATGAGCTTCCGGGAAAGAAGGTGATTGTATGGAGAAAAAGTGGAAAAAATTAATAGAGAGCCTGCGCCGTCAGGAAAAGCAGCAGGGAGGAAAAAAGGAGCCGGATGTGTCAAAGCTCATCATTCTTTTTCTGGCGGGAGTCTTTCTTTTGTTTCTGTCGCTGCCAACAGGAAGCCTGTCCGAAAAAAAGGACAGTACGCAAAAAGGGACAGACAAAAAGCAGTCACAGAGCACCGTGCAGGAAACGGCGGTTTCGGCGATGGAGGAATATGCCGGAAAGCAGGAACGGGAGCTGGAAAAGGTATTGTCGAAGGTCAAGGGGATCGGTGATGTTGACGTGATGGTAACGATCGCTTCCTCGGAGGAAAAACGCACCCTCAAGCAGGAGGATTCCAGTAACAGCAGCACCAACGAATCGGACAGCACCGGCGGCAGCCGGACGCAGAGTGAGAGCAGCACGAAGACGGAGCCGGTGTTAGTGGGGGAGGAAGGTAAACAACCCTATGTCATACAGATTGCATCCCCGCAGATCGAGGGCGTTCTTGTCGTGGCACAGGGGGCAGGAAGCGGAGCAATGGATTCTGAAATTATTGCAGCAGTAGAGGCATTATTTCCTATAGAATCACATAAGATTAAAGTAATGAAAATGAGGTAGTCCTTAACAGGTGTTTCTCTATCGTCAAAGAAAGGAATGGAGGATTGTTATGAAGAAGTTTGCACGGAAAAATCAATGGATCATTACGGCGCTTGCGGTGCTGATCGCTGTGGCGGGGTATTTGAATTTTACCGGACAGGAGATTGACAAGAACGGATGGAAAAGCGTGATGTCTCTGAGCGGAAAGGAAACAGCGGCGCCACAGGAAAATGCGGATGCTGTCCGGGAGAATGCGGATGCGGCGGCACAGGAGGAGACCGGCGATCAGAAAAAGGAGAGCAAGAAAACCTCTGCGGATACGACGCTTGATATTTCGGCAGAGGAAGACGGCGGTGACTATACGGTGGCTGACAGCGGCGAATTAAAATCCGCGTCCGAGGAAAATCCGGGCGAAGCCGTCATGGTTTCCAATTCGCTGGGCGCAGATTATTTTTCTTCCGCAAAGCTGTCCAGAGAGCAGAGCCGTGCGAAGAATAAGGAAACGCTGATGACGATCATCAATAATGATAAGATCGCATCAAAGGATAAGAAAAGCGCGATCGATCAGGTGGCACAGCTTACAAAGGACGCACAGTTAGAAAGTGCGGCAGAGCTTATGCTGGAGGCGAAGGGCTTTACGGATTCTGTTGTCAGCATTGAGAAGGGGAGTGCAGATGTGATCGTGAACGCAGGAGAACTGACACAGCAGCAGTTGGCGCAGATCACCGATATTGTTACGCGCAAGACGAAAATTTCTGCGGACAATATTGTGATCACTCCGGTGGCAGTGAAATAAAATCACAACACAGCAATAAAGTTAAAATGTGAAACGGCGGTATCGTGAAATCGTGAAGTCTGCTTGCAAATATGGTGAGATTTGGTATAATAAACTAGAATAATTGGCAACATTTTATAAAAAGAACAAAGGAGGTAGTGTGTCGTGTCAAAGGAGCAGACTTCGAGAGAATATATTACGAAGAAAAAAGAGCTGGGCGAGGTTAGGATTGCATCGGACGTTGTTGCGGCGATCGCAGCACTGGCAGCCACAGAGATAGATGGCGTGTATTCCATGGCTGGAAATATCACAAACGAACTGATCGGCAAACTGGGTATGAAGAATCTTTCCAAGGGAGTAAAGATCCTGATGGAGGGCGGCATTGTTCGTGTGGATATGATGGTTGTCGTTAATTATGGTTACAGTATCCCGGAGGTGTCTGAGCAGGTTCAGGAGAGAGTCGGTCAGCAGATCGAGAATATGACCGGATTATCTGTTTCCGAGGTGAATGTCCGCATCGCCGGAGTTAAGCTCGAAGAAAACTAATAAAGGTAAGGGTAGAGAACATGACAAGAAAAAAGGTCAGAGAACATTTATTCCAAATGCTGTTTGTACTGGATTTTTATCCGGCAGAGGAGTTAGACAGCCAGGTTGATACATTTCTGGAAGGACTTGGCAGCCACTCTGAGTCAGCAAAGGGAGAGTCCGAGGAAGGTCTTGAAAAGGTGCGTGCAGAGCTGAAGCAGAAGTTTTATGCGGTAGCAGAGCATCAGGAGGAGATTGACAAGAAGATCGAGAAGAAGTCAAACGGCTGGTCTTTAAAGCGTCTGGCAAAGGCTGATGTCACAGCACTTCGTCTGGCGATTTACGAAATCCTGTACGATGAGGATGTGCCGGCAGGAGTCGCAGTCAATGAGGCTGTAGAGCTTGCTAAGCGTTTCGGAACGGATAAGTCACCATCATATGTCAACGGAGTTCTTGGCTCTGTTGTCAGAGACTGCACGGAGGAGTAGACATGAGCAGGGCAGTGACAGTGTCTCAGATCAACCGGTATATTGCCAACCTGTTTAAGCAGGACTATACATTGTCCGGGATTCAGGTGAAGGGCGAGATATCCGGCTGCAAGTATCATTATTCCGGTCATATTTATTTCACGCTGAAGGATGCCGGAGCGGCAATTTCCTGCGTGATGTTTTCCTCTCAGCGTAAGGGACTTGACTTTACATTGGAGGATGGTCAGAGTGTGATCGTGACCGGACAGATCAGCGTCTTTGAGAGAGACGGCAGATATCAGCTCTATGCCCGCAGCATTGCTCAGGATGGTGTAGGCCGATTATATGAAGAATACGAGAAACTTAAAAAGCGCCTCTTAGCAGAGGGGCTTTTTGACGAACAAAGGAAAAAAACAATCCCGAGGTACGCCTCAAAGATCGGTGTTGTCACGGCAGAGACCGGAGCGGTGATACAGGATATCTGTAATGTGACATACCGCCGCAATCCCTATGTGCAGCTTTATCTCTATCCGGCAAAGGTACAGGGAGAGGGTGCCGCACAGACGGTGATCGAAGGCATCCATTATTTTGAACAGACCGATGTAGATACGATCATTATAGGACGTGGCGGAGGCTCTGTGGAAGACCTGTGGTGCTTTAATGATGAAATGCTGGCTAGGGTGATCGCAGACTGTACGAAGCCGATCATTTCCGCAGTTGGTCATGAGACGGATACCACGATCTCGGACTATGCCGCGGATCTGCGGGCACCGACACCATCCGCGGCAGCCGAGCTTGCGGTATATTCGTGGCGGGAGATGGAGATCGGTCTCAGGGAGTACCGGAATGATCTGAGGCAGGCGATGCACCAGATCCTGAAAGTGCGTAAGCTTGAATTACAGAAATATATGGTGCTTTTGCAGCATGTGAGTCCGGAGGATATCCTGCGGCAGAAGCGTCTTGTTCTTGCGGACAGCCAGGAGCGTCTGCAGAGGCTGATGGAGAAACGGCTCACCGATGCAAAGCACAGGCTGGCACTGTATGCGGAGGAGATGAAGGGATTATCGCCTCTTCAGAAGCTGCAGAGCGGATACACCTATACAGCAGACGAGGCGGGCAATCATATTGATTCCGTTCAGAGTCTTGAGAAGGGACAGCATCTGACGTTGACCTTTGCGGATGGACAGGCAGATGTCACGGTGGACGAGATCAGAGAGTAGGGCAGGCCTGCGGCGGAACGTTGGCGGGCTGAGAAAGGAATATTAGTGTATTATGGCAAAAAAGATCATATTAGAGGAATCCTTTGAACAGCTTGAGACGATCATTGCGGAGCTGGAAAAGGGAGATATGACGCTGGAGGATTCCTTCAAGAAGTACGAGGAAGGCATGAAGCTTATCAAAAACTGCAGCAATTCGATCGACCGCGTTGAGAAGAAGCTGATCGTATTGGAAAACGGAGAAGAATAACAGAAGAATTTGCAAATACAGCGGCTGCGGAAACGGCGGGTTGCGGGAAGGCATGGTTTTATCATGAATAAAGAAAAATTTGAAAAAGAATTTAAGGAAAGACAGCAGGAGGCAGAGAAGATATTGACCGGGTATCTTCCGGACCGGGAGGGACTCCAGAAGACGATATTTGATGCGATGGAATACAGTCTGATGGCGGGCGGCAAGAGAATCCGTCCGATCCTGATGAGGGAAGCCTACCGGCTTTTTGGCGGTGAGGATATGAAGGTGATCGAGCCGTTTATGGCAGCGATCGAGATGGTACATACCTATTCGCTGGTTCATGATGATCTTCCTGCGATGGACAATGATGACTATCGAAGAGGAAGAAAGACGACGCATGTCGTATACGGAGAGGATATGGGAATCCTTGCCGGAGACGCCTTGCTCAATTATGCATTTGAGACGGCATCACAGTGCTTTGACCATATCAGTGACCCGATGTCGGCAGCAAAGGCAATGCAGATCTTTGCCCGCAAGGCGGGTGTTTATGGCATGGTTGGCGGTCAGGTCGTTGATGTGGAACGCACCGGACAGCCTTTGGATAAGGAAGTGCTCGAGTTTATTTATACGCTTAAGACAGGTGCTCTTTTAGAGAGTTCACTTATGGTGGGCGCAGCGTTAGCCGGTGCGGATGAGACGGCACTGGAGCAGATGGAACAGATCGGACGCAGTGTCGGAATGGCATTTCAGATCCAGGATGATATCCTTGACTGCACCAGCACGACAGAAGAACTCGGAAAGCCGGTACACAGTGATGAGAAAAACGAAAAGACAACGTATGTGACACTCTACGGAATTGAGCAGTCGCATCAGGCGGTCGAGCAGTATTCCCATCAGGCAGTGGAGCTTCTTGAAAAGCTTCCGGGAAGCAATTCGTTTCTCGAGGACCTGATCGAATATCTGATCAACCGTACGAAATAATTCAGGAACTTCGAAGAAACTCCTGATACAGGTCTGTCAGGATACGTTATATTACAAAGAAATGAGGGAACACTGTGGGAGAAATATTGGACAAGATAGAAAAACCAAATGATATAAAGGAGCTTGAAAAGGACGAGCTTCGTCCGCTTGCCAAGGAGATCAGACGTTTTCTGGTACAAAAGATCAGTCACACCGGAGGTCATCTTGCATCAAATCTCGGTGTGGTGGAGCTTACCATGGCACTTCATCTGTGCTGCAATCTTCCGGAGGATAAGATCGTCTGGGATGTGGGACACCAGTCTTACACACATAAGATCCTGACCGGCAGAAAGGATGGCTTTGACCATCTGCGGCAGTTTGGCGGAATGAGTGGATTTCCGAAGCAGTCGGAGAGTGACTGTGACGCTTTCGACACCGGACACAGTTCGACTTCGATCAGTGTCGCACTGGGTATGGCAAAGGCGAGAGATCTTCGTGGGGAGGACCGCAAGATCTTTGCGGTGATCGGAGACGGTGCGCTGTCCGGCGGCATGGCGTTTGAGGCGATGAATAACGCCGCACGTCTGAAATCTAATATGGTGATCGTTTTGAATGATAACCAGATGTCGATTTCTAAAAATGTAGGAGGCATGTCGAGCTACCTTGGCAAGATCCGTACAAACGGCAACTATACGGAGCTCAAGGAAGAGGTTGAGAATGCACTTTCAAAGCTTCCGCATCTCGGTGATAAGCTGACAAGCCGGATCCGTGGCTTTAAAGATCTGGTGAAGCGTGTGTTGATTCCGGGAATGCTTTTTGAGGATATGGGACTGACCTATATCGGACCGATCGACGGACATAATATCCAGCAGATGGTAACAGCGTTTGAGAGTGCCTCCAAGATGAAGGAAGCAGTGATCGTTCATGTCTGCACCAGGAAGGGAAAGGGCTACCGCCCGGCAGAGCAGAACCCATCGTATTTCCATGGGGTATCTCCATTTAATCTGAAAGACGGAAGCAGCCGGAAGACGGTCGAATCGGCTCAGACGTATACCGATATTTTCAGTGAAACCATGTTAGAAACTGCGGCCGAGAGGAATGATATCGTGGCAGTTTCCGCAGCAATGCCGTCAGGAACAGGTCTGACGGGGATGGCGGAGAAGTATCCGAAGCAGTTTTTCGATGTCGGGATTGCGGAGGAGCATGCGGTCACGTTTGCGGCCGGAATGGCGGCAGGCGGCTTAAAGCCGGTTGTGGCAATTTATTCGACATTTCTGCAGAGAGCCTATGATCAGATCCTTCACGATGTCTGCATCGGAAAGATGCCGGTTGTATTTGCTGTTGACAGGGCAGGTCTTGTCGGCAGTGACGGAGAGACACATCAGGGAATCTTTGATCTCGCGTATCTGAGAAGTATGCCGAATCTTACGGTGATGGCACCGAAGAACGGCTGGGAATTAAAGCAGATGATGTTATTTGCACTTGCGCAGAACGGACCGGTTGCAGTGCGCTATCCGAGGGGAGAGGCGTGGACCGGACTGCAGGATCATAAGCAGGAAATCGCAATGGGACAGGCTGAGTGGATCTGCTCCGGACAGGAGACTGCGCTTCTTGCGGTCGGTAGCATGGTCGAGACGGCGATGTGGGTTAGAGAAAAGCTTAAGGCGCAGGATCAGAAGGTGACCGTGATCAATATGCGTTTTGTTAAGCCAATCGATGTGAATGTGTTAGAACAGCTAAAGGAGAAGCATTCCAGAGTAGTTACTCTGGAGGAGGGCGTTTTTAACGGCGGCTTTGGTGAGGCAGTTTCCGCATGGTATGAAGAAACGCCGATGAAGGTAATGAATATTGCGCTGCCGGATCAGTTTATTGAGCATGGCAGTGTCAGGGAACTGAAGGAGAAATATGGTCTGGATCCGGAAGGGATCACGAAGAAGATCTTGTCCTGGCAGCAGGATAGAAAGGCATAGGATATGGCAAAGGAACGATTGGATGTGCTTTTGGTCAAGAGAAATCTGGCAGCGTCCAGAGAGAAAGCGAAAGCAATTATTATGACAGGAAATGTCTTTGTCAACGGACAGAGAGAGGATAAAGCGGGGTCTGCCTTTAAGGAGGACGTATCGATCGAGGTGAAGGGAACACCGATGAAATATGTCAGCCGCGGGGGCTATAAGCTGGAGAAGGCGATCGAGCTTTGGCAGGTGCCGCTTAAGGAAAAGATCTGCATGGATGTGGGATCATCGACCGGCGGCTTTACAGACTGCATGCTTCAGAACGGTGCCGTGAAGGTTTATGCTGTGGATGTCGGAACCAATCAGCTTGCATGGAAGCTTCGTCAGGATGAGAGAGTTGTTTCTATGGAGAAGACCAACATTCGTTATGTAACACCGGAGGACATTGCGGATCCGATCGCATTTTTCTCGGTGGATGTCGCATTTATCTCGCTGAAGAAGGTGTTAGAGCCTGTTAAGGCTTTGCTGACACCGGATGGACAGGGTGTCTGCCTTGTGAAGCCGCAGTTTGAAGCGGGCAGAGAGAAGGTCGGCAAAAAGGGCGTTGTCCGTGATCCGAAGGTACACATAGAGGTGTTGGAGCAGATCATGCAGTATGTACTTTCAATCGGCTTTGCAATACGTGAGCTGAGCTTTTCGCCGATCAAGGGACCGGAGGGCAATATCGAGTATCTCCTTTATATCAATAATACCGCGTCTGCACCGGAGGAGCCGGTCAGCGATGAGGCATTTCAGGAGGAGTACGCGGCGCTCATCAGGGAGACGGTTGCGGCTGCCCATGGAAAGCTTGATAAGGAAACGGGTGCAGTGGAGCATGTGAATGCTGTCACAGAATAATGGAAGCAGGTGCCGTGGAACATGTGAATGCTGTCACAGAATAATGGAAGTGGGTGCCGTGGAGCATGTAAATGCTGTTACAGAGTGATGGCAGCCGGTGCCATGGGAAAGCACAGTGTTGTCTGTGAATGAACGGAGATAACTGTAGAATGATTTGTATGAGAATGGAGAACAGCGATGAAACGGTTTTGTGTGATCACAAATAGGGATAAAGAGGACAGTAACCACAAAGCGTTATATATTCAGGAATATATTGAGCAAAAGGGCGGAAAGTGCCATATACAGGAGAACCGCCGGGTGATCTCGGAGGGAATCCTGCATTATACAGACGCAGATAAGATCCCGGAGGAGACCGAGTGTGTTCTGGTACTCGGAGGAGACGGGACGATGATCCAGGCTGCGATCGATCTGGTGCACAGCCGTCTGCCGATCCTCGGGATCAATATGGGTACGATGGGGTTTCTGACGGAGGTGGAGCAGCAGAATCTGGAACGGGCATTGGATATGATGCTTGCGGATCAGTATATGATCGAGAACCGGATCATGCTCCGTGAGAGCAGCCCGCAGGCAGAGAAAGGCAAAGGAAAAGCAAGCTATGCACTCAATGATGTAGTGGTCAGCAAGCGGGGCGATTGCAGGCTCATCACGATAAAAGTATATATTAATGAAGAATTAGCCGATATCTATCGTGCAGATGGTCTGATCATTTCCACACCTACAGGGTCAACCGGATATAATTTGTCGGCAGGAGGACCGGTTATGGTGCCGGATACAGAGGCAACCGTGATCACACCGATCTGTGCCCATTCGCTGAATAAACGCAGCCTTGTGGTGTCCGCCAGAGATAAGATCACGCTGGAGCTTGGACAGACGAAGGAGTTTCAGGAGGATACCGCCGTTTTGGCTGTCGATGGAAGAACCGTGCGCGGACTGGCAACGGGAGAACGGCTGGATATCTGTGTGCCGGAGGATCAGACAAGGATCGTCAAGCTGTCCGGTGTCAGCTTCTACAAGAAGATGCGTGATAAATTAAACGGAAATTGATCCTTTTGCCGGCTGCCTGCAGGCATGAAAATGTTTCGTAGACAGATATGGGGAAAGGTGATAAAATATATAAGTTACGGGATATATTCCCGCCAAGAAAGATAAAAGGAGAGTTTTATTATGTCAGGACATTCAAAATTTGCCAACATCAAACACAAGAAAGAAAAGAACGATGCAGCGAGAGGCAAAGTATTTACCATTCTCGGTCGCGAGCTTGCGGTTGCCGTAAAGGAAGGCGGACCGGATCCTGCTAACAACAGCCGTCTTCGTGATGTGATTGCAAAGGCAAAAGCCAATAATATGCCAAACGATACCATTGAAAGAGGTATTAAGAAGGCAGCAGGAGATGCCGCATCCGTTAATTATGAGGAGGTTACCTATGAGGGATATGGACCAAGCGGTACCGCTATTATCGTGAAGGCTCTGACCGACAACAAAAACCGTACCGCCAGCAACGTAAGAAATGCGTTCACAAAGGGAAGCGGAAGTGTTGGAACACAGGGCTGCGTGTCTTATATGTTCGATGAGAAGGGACAGATCATCCTTTCTAAGGAAGAATTAGAGGATGCAGATATTACATTGAGTGCGGATGATCTGATGATGCTTGCACTGGATGCCGGCGCAGAGGATTTCAGTGAGGAGGATGACAGCTATGAGATCATCACTCTTCCGGATGATTTTAGCGCTGTCAGAGAAGCCATAGAGGCAGAAAAAATTCCAATGGCAAGCGCAGAAGTCACAATGCTGCCACAAACCTACGTTACACTTACCGATGAGAACGATATCAAGCAGCTTCAGAGAACACTCGATCTGCTCGATGAAGATGATGATGTACAGGATGTGTACCACAACTGGGATGAGTAATTGATTACGATTCCATTACAGAGAACGGGGGAAGGAAATGGCAAAACGATTCCGTACAACGAAAAAGGGAATATGGATACTGGGAGTATTGTTGTTATTTTTCGGCATTTTTCTCGGAATAGCAGGCAGACAGATTAACGGTTCCTCTCAGGCCGCCAATTATGAGATCATTGACGATGAGGGTAATCCGGTCACTGGAACCTATGAACTCCGTCGTGCAACGGCAACGTTTGGCCTGTCCGATTATGCGGCGGGAGATAAGTGTGAATGGACAAGTGCCAATGAGGATATCCTGACTGTCGAGCCGGCAACAGCCAATCAGCGGCAGGTCAGTGTGTCGGTTCAGAATATGGGTAAGGTCGGTCTGACCTGTACGATCACGCATTCCGATGGTAGCATGGAGACGCGTAACGTTGCGATCGATGTCGTATTTTCCATCAATGAGTTCCTTTCCACGGGAGCTCCGGCGAAGATGACGAAGATCCGTTCCACCGATTCCAGACGATCCATTGTAATGGATTACGGTACAACCGTATACTTTGGTAAGAATGCCAAGAAAGATACCAATAAGCTGAACTTGATCTTCGGTGATGCAACAAGCCAGAGTGCTGTATGGTCCAGCAGCAACAACGATGTGATCCGTGTCAGCGAGCAGGGCGGTGAAAGTCTTGTTATGGCGGTAGGAACCGGAAGGACACAGCTTTCTGTTACATACAATGACGGCAAGAATGAGTACAATGATTCCATCAATGTCTATGTCCGCCCGCAGATCCGAAAGGACAGTGTTTCCGGAGCAAGACTCGACGACTCCGCATCAACGGTGATCATGGAGCGTAATGATAAGGTCTGGATACCGGCATTGTTTGATTCTAATCCTCTGGAGGGTGTGCTTGATAAAGTAACCTGGGTTATCGCCAAGAGAAGCGGAACGACGAGAACCCTTGTCAATTCTTCTGCCGGGGGCGAGTATAATGCAAATGCAGATGCGAATCTGATATATGACAGTGCAACCAATACCTTCCGTCTGGATGCAAAGGCGGGACAGTATATTGTTATGTTCTATGTAAAAGGAACATACAACAACTTCAAAGAGGCGCAGGATTCCAGCATCTTCCTGGGATGTTTGCCGTCGTATTTTAATGCGGATGTCCGCGGTAAGTTTGAGGATAAGGATGTTACGGTCAATATCGGTGGCAGCTATGATCTTGCGGAGGCGTTTAATATCTCCAAAGATACGCTGCTTAAGAACTTCACATTGTCGGTGGAGGATAACTCCGGTAACTGGGTTTCCGTAGATTACCAGACATGGATCCTGACCGGGCGTACGCGTGGTACTGCCAAGTTTAAGGTAAAGTGTAACTCGATGCCGTCGGAGATGATTCCGGGCGTTGTGCAGGGGCAGACCTATAATGTCACGGTCAATGTCACGGATACGTTCTCGCTGAATGTGGCGAGTGCAACGATGGCAGTAGGATCGAAGTTAGATCTGACCGGTATTATCGGATCCGGAGAATATGCGGAGGCAGATTCCTTCCGATGGGAGACAACCGATCCGAGAGAGACTTATATTTCCATCAGCTCTAATGCACAGTATGCAACGGTAACGGCGAAGAAAGAGACGCCGGCGGACAGTCCGGTAAAGGTTAGTCTGTACTGGACGGATGATATGGCAGTTACGCATGTGGCAAGCTGTAAGATCTATGTAACCAATTCTGCAACAACGATCCCGCTCGATCATACGGAGCTGGAGATGGAGGTTGGCAGCATTGAGTATCTGGATTCCGGACTTTCCGGACAGCAGAATCTGACCTGGATCTCTGCGGATACAGATATGGTTAAGGTTGAGCCGCAGCAGGGCAATACAAAGGCAAAACTGACTGCCGGAACAAAGACAGGATCTACAACGATCACTGTCATCAATAAGGACAATAACGCATATGCGACCTGCCGTGTTACGGTGACGGCGGCGATTACCTCGCTGACGATCGAGCAGGGCGAGAATCTGGATACATTCTTATCCGCAGGCTTTGTATTCCTGAAAGCAAATTATCTGCCAAAGAATGCAACCAATACAGAACTGAAATGGACAACGAGTGATCCGAGTGTGGCAACTGTCGATAAGAACGGTGTTGTTACACTGCTCAAGGAGGATACCGTGTGGATCTCCGTTGAGCCGGTATTTAACCCGTATAACGTAGTCGCAAGATGCTGTATCAATATCAAGAAGAATCCGGTTACCGATATCATTACGGATGTCAGTGAGATCAATATGATCGCCGGAGACCAGTATACGGTTTCAACCACGATCGTTCCAAGTGATGCGACAGACACAACGCTTCTGTGGAACACGGACGATCAGAAGATCGCCAAGGTACAGGGAGGAACGATCACGGCAGTTGCTCCGGGTGATGCAAATATCACGGTTGCCAACGGTACCGTGTTTAAGATTATCAAGGTTCATGTCAGAAACCGTTTGAAATCCGTAGCATTCACGCAGAATGAGTACGAAATCAAGGAGGGAGATACAATCTCTCTGAAAAACGCACTGATCTTTAATCCAAGTGATCATGTCAATACAAATGTTTCCTGGACATCCACGAACAGTCAGGTGGTTTCCGTGGATAAGGACGGTAATATTACCGGTCTGAAGGCAGGGGATGTTGCATGGATCACCTGTATTCCGGAGGATCTGGGGATAGCGGGCGCGATCACCTGTGCCGTAAAGGTTATCAGTCAGGATGTCCCGGCGAATAACATCACATTGAAGCCTTCCGAGACGGAAATGCATGTGGGTGAGACACTGCAGATTGAAAGTGTATTTAATCCGGTTACAGCAACATATCAGAATTTAAGCTGGTCTTCGACTAATGAGAAGGTTGCAACCGTTGATTCCAATGGTCTTGTTACTGCATTGTCAGAGGGTGAGGTTTCTATCGGAGCAGTATATACCGATCCGATCACGGGAACCGTATGGAAGCCGCTTTACTGCCGGATCACGGTGAAGAGTGCACTGACCAAGTTAAAGGATTATACGCTGACACCGGCTCATAAGGAGCTGTATGTCGGTGACAATTATACGATCGCTCCGGTATTTGATCCGAAGGACGTCACTGAGAAGACGATTCACTATTACAGCTCGGATGAAGCTGTGGCAACGGTGGATGACAATGGTGTGGTAAATGGTATCAGTGAGGGCTCTGCAGTGATCGTCGGACGGTCCGAGGATGGTAATATCGTGAGGACATGTACAGTTACCGTGGTGAAGCCGCCGGTTCCGGTAAAGGATTTTACTGTGGAGCCGAAGGAGCAGGAGGTACGGGTAGGTTCGACCTTTTATATTACTCCGGTATTTACTCCAGCAGATGCAAGTAACCAGAAGGTTATTTACAAGAGTGCCGACGACAAGATAGCAACGGTTGATGAGAATGGACTTGTAACAGGTATTGCCATCGGAGAGACAACGATCATCTGCCAGTCGGTGGAAGGCAATATTATTGCAACCTGTCAGGTTACTGTGCTGAAGGCATATGTCAATGTGATCAACTTCAACATTACACCGACACAGCAGGAAGTAGAGACCGGATCGACTTTCCAGATCACACCGATCTTTACTCCGGCAGATGCAACGAATCAGAAGGTTACTTATCAGTCCTCTGATCCGAGTGTTGCGACGGTCGATGAGAAGGGTGTTGTAACCGCTGTCAAAAAGGGAACGGTTACGATTATCTGTCAGTCTGATGAAGGAAAGATCGTTGTTTACTGTAATGTAACGGTTATCGAGGGAGTATCACTTACCTTGAAGCCTTCCGCCAGAGAGATTGCCGTTGGCAAGAGCTTTACGATCACCAAGGTCATTGTACCGGTAGAGGCAGATGGAACGGCTATCTGGAAGAGTTCCAATGAAGCAGTTGCAAAGGTTACACAGAATGGAAAGGTAACCGGACTGAAAAAGGGCAAATGTACGATTTCCTGTACACTGACAAAATATAATGTCACTGCGACCTGCGAGGTGACGGTGGCAACACTCCGCACAACGGTGAAGCTTGGCAAGACCGGTATCCGCATGGGAGTCGGAACGACTTACCGCATGAAGGTAACGATCTGGTCCAACAATACCAGGACTCCTGCAGTGCGTTGGAAGACTTCCAGAAAGAAGATCGCAACTGTCAGCCAGTCCGGAAAGATCAAGGCGAAGAAGGTCGGAAGTACGGTGATCACAGCCGTATCACGAGACCGGATGAAGGCAAAGGCAAACTGCCGCGTCAGAGTTATCCAGAGGGCGAAATCGATTCAGATCGTACCGGATTATGCCGTATGCTATGTCGGCGGTACAAGAAAGCTGCATGTCAGCATGAAGCCAAAGAATACAACGCTTCATTCCGTGAAATGGAGTTCGGCAGATACGAGCATTGCTATTGTAGAAAGTGACGGCACCGTTCGTGGTATTGCCGAGGGTGAGACGAAGATCAAGGCAGTGGCAAAGGACGGAAGTAACAAGAAAGCCGTCTGTGTCATTAAGGTAACTGAGAAGGTACCGGCTACGAGCATCGTAGTAGCACAGTCGGAGCTGACGATGAAGCAGGGCGATTCGGCGAAGCTTTCCTATTCGATTCTGCCAAACAACTCTTCCGATAATATTTCCTTTGCATCGGACAACCGCAGAGTGGCAAAGGTATCCGGAGCGGGAGTCGTGACAGCGACCGGCACCGGTAACTGTACGATCACGATCCTTGCGGATGGAGGTGTGACCTCGACCGTAGCGGTCAATGTCGTTTCTCTGAACCGCAGCAGTTTAACGATGCGGCAGTATGATACAGAAACCTTGTCTGTGGAAGGAACGACCGAATCGGCAACCTGGTACTCATCCAATCCGAGGGTGGCAACCGTTGTCAACGGCAAGGTTGTCGGAAGAAGCGTCGGAACGACCTATATTTACGCAACGGTCAATGGATGCAAGATGGCATGCCGTGTCAATATTACTAAATTGAATTAGAAATTTTTTGCAATTTGCACAAAAAGAACGTCTGTTCGAGAAAAGCCTTGAACAGGCGTTTTCTTTATGCTATACTTTCCACAGGGAAGCGGAATTATTCTGTTAGAAAGGAGCAGACAGTGTTAGTAAATTTACATGTGAAGAATCTGGCGATCATTGACGAGGTGGAGGTTGACTTCTCCGATCGCCTTAATGTACTGACCGGTGAGACGGGTGCAGGTAAGTCTATCATCATCGGTTCGATCAATCTGGCTCTTGGACAGAAAAGTCCGAAGGACGTGATACGAAAGGGGGCGGATTATGCTCTTGTAGAGCTGACCTTCCGGGCAGACACCGAACGTCAGCGTGCGCTTGTGGAGGAGATGGGGATCTCCATGGAGGATGATGAGATACTGATCTCGCGCAAGATCATGGCAGGACGCAGTGTGAACCGGATCAATGGGGAGAGTGTGACGCTTGCCATGATACGCCGCATTGCGGATATCATGATCGATATTCATGGTCAGAATGAGCAGCAGTCTCTTTTGCACAGCGCGAAGCATATGGAGATCGTGGACCGCTACGCCAGAGAGGAGCTGGGAGACAGAATCACGCGGATGGCGGATGGGTACCGGGAGTATCAGAGATTGCAGCAGGAGCTTTCACAGCATGAGGTGCCGGAGGAGGAGCGTCTTCGGGAGATCTCTTTTATGAAGTATGAGCTTGAGGAGATTGAGCAGGCATCCCTCATGCATGGCGAGGAGGAACAGCTGGCGGAACAGTACCGGATGCTTTCCAATGCTACGGAGATTGCTTCCGGTCTGGGAGAGATCTACGGTATGACCGGAGAGGGGAATGCCACGGCTGCCGAGCAGCTTGGTCAGAGTCTGCGGATCCTGCATAAGCTTTCGGAGTACAGTCCGCAGATGGAGGAGTTTGCAAACCAGCTCTCCGATATTGATTCGCTGCTCACCGATTTTAACAGGGATATCTCGGATTATATGAGTGATTTCGAGACCGGAGGAGAGCGGTTTGCCGAGGTGGAGGCACGTCTTGATCTGGTACGGACGATCAAGGCGAAGTATGGTGCTACCACGGCGCAGGTGCAGGAGTATGCGGATAAGCTTCAGGAGAAGCTGATGAAGTACGAGGAATATGAGCAGTACCGGGAGGAGCTTTTGAAAAGCCTGACACAGCAGGAGACTACACTAAAGAGTCTGGCGGTTGAGATCACTGCGATCCGTCAGAAGGTCAGCCGCCGCCTGGAGAAGGAGATCATCAAGGCACTGAAGGAGCTGAACTTCCTTCAGGTGCAGTTTGAGATTGCCGTGCGCCCGCTGGATCATCTGAACAGTCAGGGACAGGATGAGGTGGAATTTATGCTCTCGACGAATCCGGGTATGGATCTGAAGCCGATCGGAGATGCGGCATCCGGTGGAGAGCTGTCCAGAATCATGCTGGCAGTAAAGGCAGTGCTGGCACAGCACGATGAGATCCCGACGCTGATCTTTGATGAGATTGATGTCGGCATCAGCGGAAGAACGGCACAGATGGTTGCGGAGAAGATGGCATATATCGGTATGACACATCAGGTAATCTGTATTTCCCATCTGGCACAGATCGGTGCAATGGCAGATTCGCATTATCTGATTGAGAAGACCAGCCGGAATGAGCATACTTCTACGGATATCCGACTGCTTGATGAGAAGGAATCCGTCGGAGAGCTTGCAAGAATCCTTGGCGGAGTAGAGATCACGGATTCCGTCCGGGAGAGCGCGGCAGAGATGAAGCAGATGGCAGAAAAGGTGAAGGTTACGCTGCGGGCATAAGCAGCTGTTGTCTGTTTGCAGATTTCTTACAGATATCGTATAGAAAAGAACGTTTTGTATCATAATGAGATACAGACGTTCTTTTTATAACATGGTAAAATGCTCGTAATATAGTGCTAAGACAACGAGAATTGCAAAGTGATTCTTGGAGGGAAAAACGCTGGTTTAGCCCTTTTTGTAAACATTGAGGAAATGAGCATTTCTGACAGCTATGTCGTAAAAGAGAACGACCTACGAGGAATGGCTGGAAGGAGTGATGGGATGCGGTATCGAAGAAACCGCCAGGGCATCAGATATGCAATGACAGGGAGACAGAGGCTGATGTACCGCCTGTGTCTGCTGGGAGTCCTGATCGCAGTGATGGCGTTTACGGCAGTGTACGGGTATTTTGAGTTGAGGGGCAGGATACCGGATGAGATTACATTGTTTCAGGACAGAGTGGAGAATATTGATTTTGGAATCCCTTTTACGCAGGTGCGTGTCAGTCAGACAGATGCGGAGGCTGCCAGGGTAAGCATAGATCATGCGAAGAAGGCAGACGGGCATATCCGGTTCAGTATGGCAGGACCTCTTTCGGTGACCGCACAGAACTGCGGCAGTCTGCAGGGCGAGGTACGGCTGTTTGGCTGGCTTCCCTGTAAGAAGATCCGGATCGATATCCGGAAGGGCACAAAGGTCATGCCTGCCGGAAAGGCGGTCGGCCTTTATATTCATGCGGACGGTGTGATGGTGCTGGGAACAGCGCGGATCGCGGCAGCCGGGGGAGAGGAGCAGACACCGGCATACAATAAGCTGCAGACAGGAGATTACATTTATGCAGTGAACGGTCGGAAGGTTGTGACGATCCGGGATGTCAGTCGTCTTGTGCAGAAGAACGGTGCAAAGCAGATGATCCTAAGCGTCAAGCGCGATTCCGGAAGGATTCAGGTGAAGCTGACTCCGGTCCGGGCGGCGGATGGAAGCTACCAGATCGGCGTGTGGCTCAGAGAGGACACCGAGGGGATCGGGACGCTCACCTTTGTGACGCCGGAGAATCAGTTTGCGGCGCTGGGACATGGAATCACGGACGCGGATACGGATCTTTTGATCCGGCTGCAGAACGGCGGACTGTATCCGGCGGGGATCGATCATGTGGTAAGGGGGAAGAACGGTACGCCGGGACAGCTGGCAGGGTATGTTCAGCTTGGTAAGGAGAACCGGCTCGGAGAGATTGAGAACAATACCTTGCTAGGCATTACCGGGCAGATCACCAACAGGGCATACCAATATCAGGAGGATAAAGCATGTGAGGCGGCGTGCAAGCAGGATGTCCGAAAGGGCAAGGCGGTGATACGCTGTCAGCTGGATGATCAGGTTAAGGAGTACGAGGTAGAGATTGAGAAGATCAATCTTTCCTCGAAGGATAATAAAGGCATGGAGATTCATGTGACAGATCCGGAGCTTTTAGAAAAGGCCGGCGGTATTGTACAGGGCATGAGCGGGGCGCCGATCCTTCAGAACGGAAAATGCATCGGCGCTGTCACACATGTCTTTGTGCGGGATGTTACCAGAGGCTATGCGACATTCCTCGAGAACATGCTTTGAGCGAGAGTGTGTTTTGAGCCATTGACAAAGTCCTCTGTCTGCTATAAGATTTGTTCATATGCTTATTTGAAATCGGCTATGAGAGCAGGTTTCAGGGGTTTTAGGATACCAACAGAAAGAAAGAGGAAGAATAATGGATTATTTATTATTAGTGATAGGGTTTGTCCTGTTGATCAAGGGGGCAGATTTTTTCGTCGATGGAAGCTCCAGCATTGCCAAGAGGCTGCGTGTGCCATCCATTATTATCGGACTGACAATCGTGGCGATGGGAACGAGTCTGCCGGAGTGTGCGGTCAGCATCAGTGCGGCGTTATCCGGTAATACCGGAGTGGCTGTCGGTAATGCAGTCGGCTCCAATATCTTTAACCTGATGGTCGTATGTGGTATGTGCGCACTGTTTTGTCCGCTGACAGTCAGCCGCTCTACCCTTACCGGAGAGTTTCCGTTTTCGGTATTTGTGGCTCTGTTGCTGATGGTGCTTGGCTGGATCAGCATGACACTGGGACGTATTGACGGTGTGATCCTGCTGGTGTTTTTTGCAGGCTTCCTTTTCTGGATGATACGTTCTGCACAGAAGGCGCGCAGTGAGAGTGCATCCGATGAGGATGAATATGAGATCCGTCCGATCTGGCAGTGTGTTCTCTATATTGTCGGTGGTGCGGCAGCCATCGCAGGGGGCGGTCAGCTTGTCGTGAATGCGGCATCTGCCATTGCGAGATTCTTCGGAATGAGCCAGAATCTGATCGGTCTTACGATCGTTGCTTTTGGTACCAGTCTGCCGGAGCTTGTGACCTCCATTGTGGCAGCCCGCAAGCATGAGGTTGACATGGCACTCGGCAATGTGATCGGCTCCAATATCTTTAATATATTATTTGTTCTTGGAATTTCGGCAGCCCTTCACCCGATGGTATTTCAGATGGAGAATATCATTGATATCATTGTGCTTGTTGTGATGAGTGCCATCGTGTTGTGCTTTGCGTGGACGAAGCAGAAGCTGGTGCGCTGGGAGGGGGCAGTGATGCTCGCGATGTATGCGGGATATGTCGTATATATCTGCCTGCGTTAAGATTTAAGAAATAACATCTGCCTGCACTAAGATACAAGAAAATACATAGAAAGCAGGATAAGTGTTATTTTCTGGTGCCGGAACCGGAGATAGCATTTGCGAAAGAACTTACGAAACGGAGAGAAATATGGCTTATTTTCCATTTTTTATAGAGCTGGAGGGAAAGCAGTGTCTTGTGGTTGGCGGCGGAGACGTGGCATTTCGCAAGATCCGGGAGCTGATCCCGTTTGGCGTATCGATCCGGGTGGTGGCACCGGAAATCTGCGAGGCGATCCGGGAGCTGGCGGCAGAATATCCGAAGCTTACCATTGTATGCCGGGGATATGAAGAGAAGGATCTGGAGGGGATGTTTTTTGTGATCGCGGCGACCGATGACGAGCAGTGTAACTGTCAGATATCTGAGCGGTGCAGGCAGTGCAGGATTCTGGTCAATGTTGTCGATGACAAGGACAAATGCAGCTTTTACTTTCCGTCCCTGGTCAAGCAGGGTGACATTGTGGCTGGATTTTCCAGCGGCGGCAACAGTCCGGCACTGATCAAGGGACTGCGGAGGGAACTGCAGGAACAGATCCCGGAGTATTACGGACAGCTCAATGCGCATCTGGGGCAGCTTCGCCCTGCGGTGAAGGAGCATTTTGACACCGAAGAACAGCGTAAGCAGTTTTACCGGAAGGTGATACATAGGAGCAGAGAGCTTTCGAGGGCTTTGTCCGTTCCGGAGATGGAGGAAATACTTCACAAAGGTTTTACACAAAATTGACTTAAAAACGATAGTAGATTTTACGTTCTCATTTTAATATATAGTCATCGTCGAAAGACGGTGGCTTTATATTTTGCGCGCTGCCGGATATGAAGCTGCAGGTGACCTTTCGGACCGTCATGGTCTGGGAGGGAAGCTTCCATAAGATGTGTGTAGATAATAAAATTAGAAAAGAAGAGATGCAGCGCAGAAATGAGGATAATTATGAGAAAGAGAAAATTATTGGCAATCGCAATGAGTGTAATGTGTACAGCAGCATTAATGACAGGCTGTGGCAGCAGTAACGGAGCAAGCGGCTCTGATGCAGGTTCCGGATCTGATGCCGGCAGTGCAAGCCAGCCGATCAGTGTTGTTTCCCGTGAGGATGGTTCCGGTACAAGAGGTGCTTTCGTAGAGCTTACCGGCGTAGAAGAGAAGGATGCGGATGGCAATAAGACAGACAATACAACAGCAGATGCGATCATCTCTAACAGTACAGAGATCATGATGACTACCGTTTCCGGTGATGAGTATGCGATCGGATATTCTTCCACCGGTTCTTTAAATGACACAGTAAAGGCATTAAACGTAGACGGTGTTGAGCCGACAGCGCAGAACATCAAGGATGGCAAGTACAGCCTTTCCCGTCCGTTCAACATTGCAACAAAAGGAACACCGGGAAAGCTTGCGCAGGACTTCATCGATTACATCCTGAGCGAGGAAGGTCAGAAGGTTGTTGAGGACAACGGTTACATCGCTTCTGTAGATGATGCAAAGGCATTTAAGAGCAGCGGGGAGAGCGGAAAGCTTGTTGTTGCAGGTTCCTCATCCGTTACACCGGTTATGGAGAAGCTTGCTGAGGCATACAAGGCAGTAAACAAGAAGGCTGAGATCGAGATTCAGGAGAGCGATTCCACAACAGGTATGACTGCAGCAGCAGACGGCACCTGTGATATCGGTATGGCATCCAGAGAGCTTGAGGACAGTGAGAAGGATAAAGGTCTGACCTCTCAGGCAATTGCACTCGATGGTATTGCAGTAATCGTCAATACACAGAATACACGTACAGAGATCACAACCGACATGGTTAAGAAGATCTTCACCGGTGAGGTTACTGACTGGAGCGACGTGACCGAGTAATTGACGCAGGTGTGTCACAACCGAAATTTGATATACATAACTCGTATGCCGGGCAGCTGTGAGGCTGTCTGGCATATCAGTGACATGAAATATATGCATAAGATATGAGAAACAAATGCATTATTAAGATGTGCGAAAGGATATGGCATTATGAAACAATTACATGTGAGTAATATTAAAGAGATCGTTATGGAGATCGTATTTCTGATCTGTGCCTGCATCTCCATTCTGTCGGTTGCATTGATCTGTATCTTCCTGTTCAGTAACGGAATTCCGGGTATTGCAAAGATCGGTCTGAAGGAGTTTCTGTTAGGAACAGAATGGAAACCGGGCAGTAACCTGTTTGGTATTCTCTCTACGATCGTTGGCAGTATCTATGTGACGATAGGAGCAATCATTGTAGGTGTGCCGGTCGGACTTCTGATGGCGGTTTTCATGGCAAGATTTTGCCCGAAAAAGCTGTATAAGATCTTAAAGCCGGGCGTAGAGCTTCTGGCAGGAATTCCATCCGTTGTGTACGGCTTCTTCGGTCTGATGGTGTTGGTGCCGTTTGTGCGTAACACCTTCCGGCCTATCCTGATGCAGTATCAGATGACAACAACGGGACAGAGCATCCTGACAGCCTCGGTGCTGCTTGGTATGATGATCCTGCCAACCATTATCAATGTGTCAGAGTCGGCGATACGGGCGGTGCCGGATTCTTATTATCAGGGTGCTCTGGCACTGGGAGCAACTCATGAGAGAAGCGTATTTATGACGGTCGTACCGGCAGCAAAGTCCGGTATTATGGCAGCGGTGATCCTTGGTGTGGGGCGTGCGATCGGTGAGACCATGGCTGTGATCATGGTAGCCGGTAACCAGCCACGAGTGCCGGGATCGATCTTCGACGGTGTTCGTACTATGACCGCCAATATCGTAATCGATATGGGATATGCGACCGATCTTCACAGGGAAGCATTGATTGCAACGGGTGTTGTACTCTTTATCTTCATCCTGATCATCAATCTGTTATTTTCCCTTTTGAAGAAAAGAAACGCAAACACATAAACGGGCGGGGCAGACACAGGATAACAATTTGTATGTAAAGATACAAAGCGGACTGCTTTTGCCTTTATAATATAACAGAGTATTTTGCATAATGCGATAACTCCTGTATTGGAAGTATTTTCTTCCGGTACAGGAGTTATTTGTATTCCGGCAGGAAAAATGGTAAAATAACAATATTTTATACGATAAATGTGCAACAGGCACAGGAAATGGAGAAAAGCATGCATCAATTTACCGGATATGAATTGTTGTGGCTGTTTTTTATTTACTCCTTTGGCGGGTGGATATTGGAGACGGTTCTTGCAACATGGAAGCAGAGGAAATTCGCCAACAGAGGTCTTGTAAACGGTCCGTTTTGTGTTATATACGGTATCACAGCGGTGTGTATGGCGATTGGCCTGCAGGAGCTTGATGGATTCTGGCTGTTTATTTTTGCGGTCATTTATGCGACGATTGCAGAATGGATCAGCGGTCATCTGATCGAGAAGGCATTTAAGGAACGATGGTGGGATTATTCGGAGCGGCATTGGAATCTGGACGGTTATATCTGTCTGACAGCATCTCTGATGTGGGGCGTGTTCGGCTTTATCACCGTGCGCTGGACCAATTATTTATTGCTAAAGCTGATCCTGTTTTTGCCGGGGATCCTGATGAAGGTCATTCTTCTGGTTCTCGCGGGAGTGCTGGTGGTCGATATATTAGGTTCATTCCTGCTTTTGACCGGCAAAAGCAGTCATCCCGAGCGCTGGGAGGCAGCCGAACACAGTCTTGACCGGGTAGAATCAAAGCTTCGTGCTAAGATTGTCCGGTTCATGGATCGTCGTATTCATAAGGCATATCCGAAGGCGAAGAAGACTCAGGTTTCGGATATCCCGCAGCAGACCGGTACGAAATGCTTTGCGGCAGGATGCGGTTTTTATAAGATTGTCAGTCTGTTTATGATCGGAGCCTTTCTGGGAGATATCACAGAGACGATCTTCTGCCGCGTGCGTGCCGGAGTGTGGATGAGCCGCAGCAGTGTAGTGTGGGGACCGTTTAGCATTGTATGGGGGCTTGCAATCGCACTGGTATCCTGGATGCTCTATCAGTACCGCAACCGGAGTGACCGTTTTCTTTTCCTGACCGGCACCCTCTTAGGTGGTGCGTATGAATATCTCTGCAGTGTATTTACAGAGCTTGTATTCGGAAAGGTATTCTGGGATTACAGCAAGATCCCTTTCAATCTTGGGGGCAGGATCAATCTGCTGTACTGTTTTTTCTGGGGATTTGCGGCGGTTGTGTGGTTTAAGGCATTTCTGCCGAAGACGGAGAAGCTTATCGAGATGCTTCCGGTCAAGGCAGGTAAGGTGATCGTCTGGCTTCTCGTTGTATTTATGAGCTGCAACATCGCAGTATCGTGTATGGCACTGGTCCGTTATGATGAACGGAGCAAAGGTGTGGAGGCAGTTTCCGAATGGCAGAAATGGTCGGACACTCATTACGACGATGTCCGTTTGCAGAAAATATATCCGAATGCGATCGTTCCTAAGTGATAAACACTACGGAAGTAATAGAAGCAATAAACGCCGAGGAATGATTCACATACGGAAGGGGTTATCGCTGATCTGTTGATTGGTCAGGATTTTAATGAGAGAGGAGTTTGAAGTATGAAACGAGCAATATCTGTTCTTGTCTGTCTGAGTATGATCCTTGCGACAGGCTGCAGCAGACAGGAGACAATCCGCTTCGGTGCCGCCGGAGTCGGAGGTATGTATTATCCATTTGCAAATGCATACACGGAGCTGATGTCAGAGGAGGAGAAGGGTATTAACTGGAAGGTCAAAAGCACTGCCGGTTCCGCTGCAAATCTGCGCCTGCTTTCTGACAATTATATTGAACTTGGGATTGCGCAGGCGGATCTGATCGATGAGGCCTACTATGGAAAGGGAACGTTTCATTCCGGTAAGTACAGCGGCTATAAAGCAGTTGCAAGTCTATATCCGGAGGCATGCCAGATTGTTGTCAGAAAAGATTCCGGCATTGATTCGCCGGATGATCTGGAGGGCAAGACGATCAGCATCGGTGCCGAGGAATCCGGTACGGAGCGCAATGCCAGGCAGATCCTGGAGGTCTGTGGGCTGCCGGATGCACTGGTAGATACCGAGAATCTGGATTACACACAGGCAGCAGACAAGCTCGAGGAAAAGAAGATTGATGCATTTTTCTGCACAGCAGGTGTCAGCACGACAGTGATTGAGGAACTTACTAAGGAATGCGACATTAAGGTGCTCTCCATACCGCAGAACTGCAGACAGAAGCTAAAGAAAGCATACCCCTTCTATAATGATTGTGTGATCCCGGCAGGGACCTACGCAGGTCAGACAGAGGACATTGAGACGCTCAGCGTGCAGTCCGTTCTGCTTGCAAGCAATACCCTGTCCGATGAGACCGTACAGACATTGACCAGGTTTTTGTTTGAACATGTCAAGGATATTCAGTATTCCACTTCGATCAATCTGCAGCTGACGCCGGAGGAGGCGGTTCAGGGAGTGACGATCCCGTTCCATCCCGGAGCCGAGGCGTATTATAAGTCCAAAGGTGTGGAAGTGCCGGAGAATAAGTAAACGGTAATAGGTAATATATGGATGGTGGGAATGCACGGAATCGTTCAGGGGAGTTTCCGTGCGGACAGATTTACAGGAAATGGATATCTGCGGTACAACAAGAATATGGCAGATATCTGGAAAGGTTTGATTTAGTTATGAAAATACAGTTGGACATGTATCAGACACTGGCGGCAGCCGTCCTTGTTCTGATGCTTGGTGCTTATTTGAAAAGTAAGATACATTTTCTGGAGCAGTTTTGTATTCCGGCTCCGGTTGTCGGTGGTTTATTATTTGCTATTTTCACCTGCATCTGTTACGTGACGGGTGTGGCAGAGTTTTCCTTTGACGATACACTGCGCGAGGTGTGCATGGTATTTTTCTTTACCTCGGTTGGCTTTCAGGCAAATCTCAAGGTTCTTAAAAGTGGCGGTAAATCACTGGTTGTATTTCTGGGACTTGTGATCCTGCTGATCGTGTCACAGAACCTGGTCGCAGTTGGAATGTCAAAGCTTCTCGGTTTAAGCCCGCTCATCGGTATGTGTACCGGTTCGATCCCGATGGTCGGCGGACATGGTACCGCAGGAGCTTTCGGACCTGTTCTCGAGGACTTTAATATTTCCGGAGCAACAACAATCTGTACTGCAGCAGCAACCTTTGGATTGATCTGCGGAAGTTTGATCGGCGGTCCTCTTGGAAAGCGTCTCATCGAGAAGAAAAAGCTGCTGGAAACTGCCATCCCGGAGGATGACAGTCTGTTAGTCGAGGAAGAGGAAAAGCATGAGCGTCATACCAATATGTACGCGGCGGCGGTATTCCAGCTGATCCTTGCAATCGGTCTGGGAACAATCTTTTCTTATTTTCTGACCAAGACCGGCATGACCTTCCCAATCTACATCGGAGCCATGATCGCAGCAGCGCTGTTTCGAAATATCGGTGAGTACAGCGGCAAATTTACGATCCACATGGGCGAGATCAACGATCTGGGTGGTATCTCTCTGTCGCTGTTCCTCGGAATTGCGATGATCACTTTGAAGCTGTGGCAGCTTGCCGACCTTGCACTTCCGCTGTTTATCCTGTTAGCGGTACAGGCGCTTCTGATTGCAGTATTTACTTACTTCCTCGAATTTAATATTATGGGAAGAGATTACGACGCAGCGGTACTCGTTGCCGGAACCTGCGGCTTCGGAATGGGAGCAACTCCGAACGCCATGGCAAACATGCAGGCTATCTGTGATAAGTACACGACATCCGTCAAGGCATACCTGCTGATTCCGCTGGTCGGCAGCCTTTTCGCGGATTTCATCAACAGTCTGGTTATAACATTTTTTATCAATTTCATTTAATGGAGGGATGCAGAAATGTTTGGAAAAAAGAAAAAGAATTACGATCTGACCTATGAAAATCTGGCTATTCCGGAGATTCATACCCATGAGGCACCGGAACAGGAACAGACCGCACAGGCGGAAGAGAAGCACGAAAAAGAAACACACAAGCCCGGGGTTGTCTACGACAGCGTAGCAATTCCCGAGGTACATATCAAAAAGAAATAAGGGTAGAGTAAACTGCCACATATCAGCGAGAGAAGTTGATATGTGGCAGTTTTGGGATTATGAGGGTGAAAAAAACGGAAAGAAACGGGAGAAAGGGGTGTGGTAGAATGAATCCAGCGACCGGAAATAATGGGAAGTAGGCAGTATTAACAGATTTTAATCAGAAAATTTGTGCAATTTTTCTGCGGATTTTCGATTATGGACGGAAATATGGTGGAGTAGATATCATAAAGGAAAGTCACTCGAATGAGGAAATTGAGTGACTTTCCATGTAAAAAAGATTATATTAATACATCGATTAGATCAATTATCTGCTATTGAGATGATTTGAGGTAATCTCTTGCAATGTTGAAATTATGGTATAGGGAGATGAGATATCTATGAATTTTATTGAGTATTACGAATGCAATCGGCAGAAAAAATATCAAGGAAATTATATCATAGAGGCTCCAGAGGGATATGGGAAAACAACAATATTAAAATATATGTATAATAGGTACAGAAAGCAGTTAACGATGGGGGAGGGAGAGATAATACCGATATACATACGACTGGCAGATATAAACGTCAAGTCAAGAGAAGATCTTGTGGATGGAATTATATTGGGATTTGTACAAGAGCAGTTTTATACATTCAAAACCGGAAATGCTACAAAGAGCAGTATTCAGGAAATGATCAGGGACAATAGACAGTATAGTTTTTTGTTCTTGTTAGACGGATTGAACGAAGTGATTAACAGGGAACTTGAATCTGGTGGGCGTTGTGTGTTTGATATATTGAACAACGATTTGAAAAAGAGATGCAATGATGATAAATGGTTTTTAGATTATCCCAATGTAGATATCATTTTTACAACAAGGAAAAGTTATTTTATTACCGAGGAACTATTAGAAAAGCAATCGAATTGGGAACATAGATATTTTCAAGTGATTAAATTAGAAAAACTTCATTTAGATATTCGTTCTGCCAATAGTGACTTATTGGAATTGCTGGATATACCCATGCTTGCAGCGATGTATAAGCAAATGAACCAAGAGGATTTTATGAATAGCGAATGTTGTATAAAAACAAAATATGAATTGCTGAATTGTTTTTATCATTTAGAATGGACAATCAATCACAATTTTCAATTGATAGATACTCGGGATGAAAGAATTAAGATTGTTCTTGATGATATATTACCTTTGATAGCATTGAAAATTGAAACAGCAATGTTACATTACATTGTGGATGATGGCAAACTATACCGTAAACTGTGTAAGAACGGTTTTGAGGATCTGATTCATGATATTATAGATGAAAATGGTTTTGAAATTCAATCCTCATGGGTGGTAGAAATAGTAGAAATGCTAAATGTGGTAAATCAGAAGCTTCAATTTAGTCATGATATGATTCGGGAATACTGGGCGATAAGAGGAATCCTGTGGTGTGTTCGTTATGCAGATAATATACGTTATGTCAGAGACAGCAATGATATTCTTCCAATGTGTATTACAGATTTGATAAGATTCACATACAGAAAAGAACAATATGAACCTATTAGACAGACCTTACACTTTGGATTATTGGAAACGTTGTTTAGTGCCAATAATGGAACATTGATTACTTATAACATTAAACGGGCTGCAAAAAAAAATTAATCCAGATAATTATAAAAAAATAATATTTTACTTATATTATAATTATTCTTCTATTTTAGACGACGAGAATGAGAGAGAAAAGGCAGCTCAATATGCATGGCAGGCATACGAATATATGATTGCAAATAAGGAAATTCTGGAAGCAGAATCCATGTATCAAAGAGCGAATATTCTGAACTCATTGGGGTATTGTGTTAATAATTATAAGATGGAAATGCATTCGGGAGAACAAATCATAAAGATATTAAAGCAGGCAGAGCAATTTGTGGAAATATGTTTAAATGACGAAGAAACCAGAAGAAAACAGGCGGATTATCAAAGAGCTGTTATATTAAAAGGGAAAATTTTGAATAATATAGGTGCTTGCTATTATGGTGTATATTATGGCATAACGTCTGCTGATCAGGCTTTAATGTGGCATCGGCGAGCAAAAGAATACAGGGAAGAACATTGCATAAATGTGAGTGCAAGTTATAGGGTTATTGCTTCAGATTATTTTAAAATGTCGCAATATGATAAGGCATATTTGATATATAAAGAGTTTTTGCAGTACAGTGTACAGGGAAAGTCGCTGGTTGAACAAAATACTTTTAAGAAATTAGCAGATTATTCTGAAAATAACAGTGATGCTGTGGTCATTGTACTTAATGCAATCGGAGCTGAATGCAAATGGATACAACAAGATAGTAATGAAGATGGAATCAAGCAGTATCAGGATTTAGTGATAAAAGAAATACCATATCAATTACGCTTTTGTATATTGGCAGCGGATAGAGGATCCCGGAAGAAAGCTATTGATATATATGATAAGATAGACAATAAGATTCTGACAATTCAAGGGATGATAGAATGTTTTGGCGAAAAGGAGAAAAAAGAAATTGATTCTATCATCTGTATGATAAATAATCAACGATAATGAAATAAGCAATACACTGTGTTGTTTTGAAAAGGAGATACTATGATTATAGCAAAATTATTGGAAAAATTAGAACAGTATGTTGATATAAAGATGCTTGGTCAACTGAGTGCAGCATCTGTCAAAAAACTGATTGATTATTTTAATAAAAACAATATTTATGGAAAAATGAATATGCTTCCGGCGACAGTTACATATCGTGGTAAGGTTGAATTGATACAAAAGGCTTGTTTGGATTATTTGAAATATAAAGAGGACGGGGTTCTCAGCGCTGTTCTGGAAAAGCAGGTGATCATACCGGAACGATTGACGAATAAGTATGATGCAGTAATATTCATGTATTTTCTGTTTTACGAAAATAAATTGATCCTTGCAGAGGCAGACAATGAAAATTTGTTTCGGACACTTGCTGATGTGTACGAATTTGTATACGAAGATTCGATATTTCAGGATGTTCAAAGTTTTGCCTTGTTTTGTGTTTTAATATGGAAACAAGGAATAAAGGAATTTAATAAATATCTTGATCAGATCGCAGGGGAAACAGAGTTAAAGGGGGATTTAGATAATATATTAACCAACAAGCGGACGATGTCAGTAGAAGAGTTTGTTGATCGAATGGATGAATTATGTATGACATTCGATACCGAGAGGGATTTAAGGGCAACGAGGAAATCGGTTGAAGCTGCGATTAAATGTGAGAATAAAATAGTATCTTCTATTAAAAATAGAAATCAAGATGTTCCTGATAAAATAGAATTTATAGATTTTTGTAATAACCATGCCGATTATAAAAAGATACTGGATATGATATTGAATACCCAAAAAAGGAGAAGATGGTATTTGTATCGTATAATTCAAAAAATAGTATTAAAACAACTTAACGACGTGGCAGATCAATGTGATAATGTAACACAAGCGGTTTGTATTACTCAAAGAAGACGACTTTATGAATATCAGATGATTAATCCAATTGTTATCAATGATGACAGGGGGGGTTTGAAATTTAATGAATTGTATCTATTTGAGTGTGTTGATGAATATGATAAGGATTTTTCATCAAAAGAAACATGGTTAAAAAGAAATTGTATCATGTCTTTTGATAAAATCTGTTATATATTTGAAATCATGTTTGATGAAAAGACATTACATGCATCTGATAATGAAAGGGAAGATCATGTTGCAATCGCCAGAATATTTGGAAAAGGAGTTAATGGATGGATTGAAAGATGCTTGGCGAGAGGATTCTCCGATGATAAGATTATTGAAATTGCTGTTGAGAATAAACTAATTAAGTTTGGCAAGAACTCGGATGAGAAGATAAAAGAGGAAAGAAAAGCGGACTTTGAGAAAAAGATAGATATGATACGAGAAAAATTATATGAAAGATATAATAGACTTATTGATCAATATGAAAAGTCAGATTCTGTTCATGGGTTTGGAGTTCGTGCAAATGAGGGATTGGGGGACAGCTTTTGGAACATTCTAACTGGACGGGTTGACGTGACCAGAGAACTTCTGTTGTCATTTGTCATGATTGCAAAAGTTTATTCGGTTGATCTGCAACTAGAATATATTCAGTATCATATATTAGAAAATTCACGTTTTGATTCAGAATTAGAGGAAATCGACGAATCAAACTATTTTAATAGGCTATTTAGCGATTTGTGTGTACAAATTGATGATAATTTGTACTCTAATATGAACATGAGGAGAGATTTACTTACAATGTTGGCGGCGAAAATGGAAAAGAATTATTTAATGGAAGGAATTGCTCCATTTACCGCTATGGTTGAAGGGAGAAGTTTAGGATGATAGAAGGTAAATCGAAAATGTTGAATGAAAGTGATAACAGGATACCGTTGGATGATGAACAAATACCAAATGGAACCCGATTTTTGAAAATGAAAAATATAGGCATGCTTAAACTGGTGGGGGCAGGGGGATCCTCTTTAGTATATCTTGCACAGATGGATGGACGGTATGGCTGTGTGATAAAAGAATATTATCCTGCAGGTGACACCTTGTCTGGAGCTGTCTATATCCGAGATATGAAGTCAGGGAAGCTATATTTGAAAGGATCAGAAGAGCAAAAGAACCAGGAGAAAATACAGCAGGAAAAACATGTGCAGTATGAATGCAACATGATAAGCCAATTATATGGAACGACAGATAGTCCCGGGGCAAATAATAATCATATACTGCATTTTCAAATGAAAAACGGATTTTACAGGATTGGAGATACTGTTTATATAGTGCTTCAAACAACAAAAGGATGTACACTGTACGAAAAGGTTGAGCAGATGGGGAAGCTCAGTGTGGAGAGAACTATCGATATTATATTAAAGCTTATAGCTATCATAAAAGTAATGTTGATTGACAAGCATTGTATTCATGGTGACTTGAAACCAGAGAATATATGGGTGGGGAGTGATGATAATAGTATAGAGACGGAGGTGTTATACCTTATAGATTTCGGATCCTCATTTTATTATAATTTAGATTTAACAACAGATTTGGCGAGTGAAGAAGCTATTCTGGATAGAGCAGATGAAATTGCAGCCAATCCCGGAATCGCTTGCAGCAGTCAACACTATTGTTCGTTTCCATTGCATGCAGTATACAAGGCAAAAGTAAGTTATCTGCAGAATCCAAATGTGACAAAGGCAAAAAAACTACTGAGATCAATCTCTAAAATTAACGAATCCTCAGATTTGTTTTCTGTTATTAAAATATTTTATTTTTTGATTGCAGGAGAGGATTACAATGTAGATACACCGCACAATGACACTGCATTAGCAGAGATATTATTCTGTGAAAATGACATGAATTTTGCATTGAAAAAGGGAATTGCTGCAGAAATTAATAACATAATGAGAAAAAATGATAAAATGAGGTATATTTCTGTAGTGGATGTTCGGAGAGATCTGGAAATTGTTGACGCAATGTGCAAGAGACAGATTGTTCCAGAAGTATGGATTGCGTCAGTAATCAATGCTCCATCACAAAATATTCCAGATGTTGATCCGTTATTGTTTTGTTCAGTAAAAAAGTAGGTCGAAACCGGAACTTATGTAATAACACTTTGATACAGTAGTGTTGTATCAAGGTGCTTTTTTTTGTTTGTAAAGATAATAAAAGGAAGGTGAGGCATAGAAATCATGGAACATAATACTGGAATGTATATAACCGGTGATCGGGGAGGAAGGATAGAGGCGTTTGAGAACAACCGCTTTTTAAATGAATTATCAGAAGGAACATATTTGCTTATCACTGGAGACTTTTCGTTCATATTTTCTAGAAAAGGAGAAAATATGTGGGAGAAAATGAAACTGGATATTATTAAGAAAAAAAATTATACGACTTGTTTTCTTGATGGTAACCATGAAAATCATCACGCATTGGAGGCATATCCGCTTGAAAAGTGGCATGGGGGTATGGTACATGTGATTCGAAAGGATTTAAATGGTATTCCTAAAATAGTTCATTTGATACGAGGTGAAATTTATGAGCTGAATGAAAAACGTATTTTTGTTTTTGGAGGGGCGCATTCGCAGGATTACCAATATCGAAAGGCGCATTATAATTGGTGGCCAGATCGAGAATTACCCAATCAGGAGGAAATGGAATATGGTATGAAAAAATTAAAGGAAAGCAAATGGCAAATAGACTTTGTTTTGACGCACACAATGCCTGCCAGTCTTTTTCGACCAGAATATCGACATTATGATGACTTTGAGGAGACAGAATTGAGAGAATATTTGGAATTAATACGAAAAACATGTACATTTCAACGATGGTATAACGGTCACATTCATCTAGATGCTGATATTGATGACAGGCACACATCCCTGTTCGATGATATCAGAAATATGGAAACCAATGAAATTGTAGGAAGTATGAATGTAAAAGAAAAAAGTGAATTCTAGGAAGAAAAGAAAAATGAATCCTTTATGATAACAATAAAGGTAATCAAGACTAAAATTTAAGGGAGGTGGCGATTATGAAAGTGTTATATACAATCTTGTTTATAGCATTGACACTGGGAAGCATTAGTACGTTTATCGAGTTATTGAAAGATAAAAATGAGGAACCAGAAGAAAGACAGAGTAATGTGAATTATATTCATAAGCTGTAATAGGAGGGAGACAATTTATATGGTTGATTTTGGATATAGTTTGATTGTTGATCCGGGAGGAAATGAACTCTTACGACGCGCTGCGAATTGTGATGTGGAAAGTCATAGCAGACTTGTCGTTAATCCGGGAGAAGGCTGTTATATTCTTATTAATGGTGAGGCGGCATATATAGACGAACCTGGGAGATATGAAATAGGTACGGGTCTTAGCCCGTACTTTAAACCTATTCAAGTTTTGATCAGTAAGGGGATTTCTACATATACCAGTACATTCTATTTTTGGGATGTGGATCCGCATGTATATAGAAATATCACATTTCGCATACCCGAATTTTGCTGCACGGATCTTCATTCGGGTTTATTGGGAAATTGTAGTCCACAGATTAATGTTTCCGCTCGCATTGAAGATCCGGAGAGATTTTATCGAATGTTCAAGGCATCTCTGTGGGAAAATAGTGCAATTGGAACATTTGTACAAAAGAGAGTTGGTTCTTGGATTAGACAAGAGATATATCAACAGTGCAAAGAACGTCCCGTCATTGATGTCAGCGGAAATGTTTGCAGCTTTGCAGATAAGATTCAGTCAGGTTTGGAAGTGTTCTTGGAAAACTTGGGGATCAAAACTGTCGATGCACAGATTGTAGATTTTGGCATTTCACCAGAATTTTACAGCAGATTAAATGGTTTTTATGACAAAAGAGCGAGTGCAAATCAGGATATTGATATTGTGGATGCTGTTGCACAGAGATTGTTCAATGGAGACATGGAAAAAACAGCAAAATATCTGATGATGAAAAAAAGTCTGGAGGGAGGAATTACTGAATTTAATCCCTTATTATGGGAGATGGCAAAAAAATACATTGATTGAAAACGAGTGTTTTTTGGCGGTTTTGACAGTGGGAAGAATTATAATGTGCATATACAAAAAAGGAAGGAGTGACAGTGGATGGCTCTATTTGCAGATCCTGAACAGAAAAAAAGGGAACAACTGATTATTGCGTTATTTATCATTGGTGTAGCTGTGCAATTCTATTTCTATCATTCAGGAGTTATAGGCAGAGTGTATCAGGAGAATATTGGTGATAAAGATGGAATGATCATTCTTGGTGGGTTAGCGAAATACCTTCATTTATTCGGCGGCATTGCTGCTGCATATCTGGTATCATTTCTAATGTATATGCTTCGGTTTGGCACACTAATTACTGTGATCTTAGACTTTGCTTTACAGGCTGCAGCATACTATTTTTTGATATGGATCATCGGAGCGTTTATTGTTATATCATCACTCCTGTTAATAGGGGTCATATGTATTGCAGTTCTTGTATTTTTCTTTGAAAGTTGGTAAGAAGGAGGTAGATGATAGTGAGTAGACGATCGGTACTTTGTATCATGTTTGTGGTGCTTATGCTTGCTGATATAGGAGTCGGAAAGGCTATGATTTCAGCCTACAGCAGTCCGAATAGTATCACAGCTGGAGATGATAAGGCCAGGAAGGATAGGATCCAGAAGACAGAAAGTGATTTTCAGGAAAATGAGGAGACATATGGTGAATCAGAGACAGAAGAATTAGATGTGTCGGGGGTTGAGATTGATATTACGGATGATGAGGTTCCATGTATTCTTGGCACTCCTTTTGATGATCTGTATGATTCATCGGATGATGAATACTTTTCAATCTATCAGAATGAATATTCCAAATTACTGTCTTGCTCTTATGTTGGAGATAACAGCGTAACATTTTGTCTTGATCAGAAATTTTCGAAACTGTCTTTTCGATTAGGACAGTGGGAGATGGAAAAGGACAATCATGGAATCGTTTCGATATATAAGGGGAAATCTGCAAAAGAAAGCTCTTTGCTGCTCAGGGTGCGTCGGAAGCCGGCGGAGAGGGATAAGTCATACTCTGTTGATGTTTCCGATTGTAATTTTATAACGATTCAAACAAAGTCGAATGATTTTGGTGCGGCAGCTCCATTGGTTACCAATGGCTTCAAAGTTACATATAAATAGTATCTTGAGCGGGTATAATGAATTATGGAAATGGGGGTGAAATATCATGGATAATCAATTTGAGGATAATATTTCAATACATGTGAAAGCTATGATGTTTGACTATATGCGGAGATATGGAACGTTTTCTTCTGATATTGATAGTATCTATCATTTGTTATTGAGGATTATGTCTGAAACGGTAGAGGAAAGAGTGATATTAGATATTGATTTTTTTCAGTGTCAGGCAGAAAAATTGCAAAAAAAAGCAGACGGATTATGTCAGGAGAAGGAGGTGGAATGGCTAATTCTTTTTGAATGTTCTCGTGTGTTAGTTTGTCATTATAAACTTCTTATAGAGAAAGAAAATGACAGGCTGAAAAAGTTGGTCGATGAAGAACGAAAACCACCACATCCGGAGGGATATTTAAAGCCGGATGATGCATTCACCGTTCTTTATGAAAAATTAGTAGAAGATCAAGCGGATCTGTATGATGCATTCACGATTCTCTTGCAATATGATAAAGGAATCCATCTGTATCTGGATTATTATGGTGAGGATAGTGATCCTGTGTCAATAGGTGATATTACTTATACAGAGATGCATGCTTGTCGAACGCATTCGGTTAATCTATCCTGTGGAAAAAACGGATCGCTTCAATTAAATTTAGAACAATTTATGCTGGAAGATTATGAGTATGATGATTTCATACCAGACACCATCAGTATGATTTTAATTGATGACAATAACAAACGTTGCGCATTGGAAATATCTGCAGAGAATGGGTTATGGAAACGTTCAGAAGAAAATTATAGGCTGGAACAAAAGATGTTTTTGGGTGAGCCATGGTGCGAAATTAAGGAGGAGACTGAGGAAGAATGTAATCTGCCGGTGAATATGCTGCTAGATGGATGTTTTATGACTCCTGAGGAAGTGGATAAGATGCTTGAAGATGAGAGGTGGTAAGTTATGTATTACAGTGAAAAAAATCTGGTGGTTGACGATTTGTTATATTTGGTAAATTCAAATGGGAAAATGACATCCCCTAAAAAAATATCAGAGAATAATCGTATCATGCAGCCTCGAAAACTGGCAGAAGAACAGTTGGATCGTTTGATCGGTCTTGATAATGTCAAAGAAAGTATATATAGGCGAACGGCATTTTATAAAGTACAATCTATTGCGCAGCAACGAGGGAAAAAGGTAAATATAACAACCAATATGATTTTTGTAGGACATCCGGGGACCGCTAAGACGACGGTTGCGCGAATCTATGCCCGGTATTTGTATGAAATGAATTTGTCAAAGCAGTTTAAATTTGTTGAGTGTACGCGTTCTGATCTTGTGGAGAGATGGGCGGGACATACTGCAAAAAAGACCAAAGAGATGGTTGAAAAAGCGTTAGGTGGCGTGTTGTTTATTGATGAGGCATATTCATTGGTTGAGGATACACGAGGAGGTTATGGCGATGAAGTAATCAATACTTTAGTGTCAGAAATTGAAAATCATAGGGGAGAATTAACTGTAATTTTAGCCGGGTATCCTGAAGAAATGGAAGTGTTTTTAAATTCTAATCCAGGTTTGCGCTCCAGATTTTCATGTGTATTACATTTTGAGGATTATTCAATCCAGGAATTGTGTGATATTAGTCATTATGTTGCGGTTAAAAATGGCTATATTATGGGAGAGGGAGTGGATGAGGCATTGAGTGACATTTTCACCAAAGTAATAAATAAGGAAAATTTTGGAAATGGAAGATATGCAAGAAATATTGTTGAAGAAGCGATGATCTCTTCGGCATATAAGAATTATAAGCTGGAAAAAGGGGATGAGTTCTTGCTGGAAAATATGTCCGATGATTTGTTGTTTACGTTGCAGCCGGAGGACTTTACGGCGGTTGAATCTGATAAATAGAAGGTGGATGAGACAGTAATGAGGAAAATCGAAAAAAGTGTGTGGAAAAATATACAAAAATGACAGAGGATTTTTGTGAAAAACATCCAAGGATAACTTGAAATGTACTACAAATGAAATAATAGAGATGCTTTAAATGACCATAAATTGGGGATATGCTGGGAAAAAGTGGCGGAGATTAAATTCAGCACAAATGATTATTGAAAAAACAGTGAAAAAAACGGAAAGAAAACACAAATAAGCGTATGTTAATCTATTTATATAACATTAATATGATGGAATCAAAGTGTAGATCATTGTTAAATTATTATACATAAAACTTGTGACGAGTATGAATGACAAGTGATACATGGAGGATGTAAGAAATGGCATATGACTTTTTTGAATTGCAGGAGCATGTCATCGATGCAGATCAATTGATTAATCAGTATTATAGTTTTGTGCAGGATTATAATAATCAGATTGATCAGCTTGAAAAGGAAACAAATGCAAAAATAGACGTACAGACCCAAAAAGCAATTGAGGAAGATAAAAAAGGGTTAGAGTTTGCAAGATATTTGGATTCCCTGCAGGACGATGCCCTGGATATTATCTCTAAAGCAGAGAGTATGTATAAATACTACAAACAGTCTGGCATGGGATCGAGCCGAATCGAACAGGAACATGTTGATGTGCAGGATGTGACATTTGACACACCTCAGCAGTATATATCTTATATGGATGGGTTGTATCAAGGCTTGTCTGAGGAGATTGTGAATAGGAGTAATTCTCCTTATTCGAAAGGTGTTATGGGCTTGGGAAGAAAAATGCTGGGTGTTGACGATGATAAGAATCGACGAATCCTATATTCCTATAACCAATTGAAGTATATGGAAACGATTCTTCATGCTAAGTTAAAGACGTTTCATGAGCAATATATGGAGGATGCAGAAAAGAGAATAGACAACGAATGCAATAGGTTGTCAAAAGCAGCAGATGATCAAGTGGATAGGATGTCAGAAGAACTGAAAAAAAGGATAAATCCTGTCATAGATCAATTGCAGAGTATATTCGATATTCAGTTGTCGGCAGATTATATGCATGATTTTACGGATGGAAGTTCAGGAAAGAATGGTTTTGGTGATTTTTCATTGGGAAATTATTATTGGTATATAGGATATTATAAACAACTTAGAGATATCAACCCATTACTTCAGGAACGTTATAAAAAATACATAAAACGGGATTACATTATGTTTCCAACAAAATATAATATGGGTGGAAAGAAAAGTTTTTTATTTAATTACAACTCCGATAAGAAATCAGCATTATCCATCATAGAGACCTTGGTGCTAAATCAGTTAAACAGGTTTGACGTTGGTATGCAGATGGTGACGGTATGCAGTTATCATGGGGCAGTAGAAGGAATGAACAATTTGTGTGAGTTGTGTTCAGAATTTCCTGATATTGCTCATGGCGTGTATGTGCAGAGAGAGCAGATTAAAAATGTTATTAATGAATATGTGGATATCATGAATGACATTCTTCAAAATAGACTGAAACATTTCAAAACTCTTCAGGAATATAATGAAGATGAAAATAATAGAAAAAAAATACCATTTCGAACATTAGTGATTGCGGATTATGACGTCAATGATGAATTGTTTGATAAAATCCAGCTGTTGATCGAAGATGGAGTACGCGCGGGAATCCAGTTGCTGATTACTACCAATGTTGCATTTGATGAAGAGAAGGAACTTGGCAGGGAAAGAAAAAGACTTCGTGAAACAAGATGTGCGTTTCAACAGGTTGATTATTACTGGAGAAGCTTTTCTGATTATAAAATGGAATGGGTATATTCAGATGATATTCAGGAATATACGTTACCCACCTTCATGGAAAAATTTTCAGAAGCATATAAGGAGCAGGAGGATGCATATTTAAAGCTGGAGGATATTGTTGATTGTGACCAAAAATATCAGTTGTCATCCACAAATAAGTTGAGCATACCGATTGGTGTCAATGAGTATGGAGAAATTCAGGCGATTGAGATGGGAGATGAGGTTGCAAATGGTACTTCCCATTATGGCTTGATCGTGGGACCTACAGGGTCAGGGAAATCATCTCTGCTTCATACGATCATTATGAGTTCTATCATAAATTATTCTCCAGATGAATTGGAACTTTATTTGCTGGATTTTAAACAGGGGAATGAATTTAAAATTTATGAAAACAAGAGGATTCCGCATTTAAAGTGTCTTGGTTTAGATGTAATGCAGGAATTTGGTGAAAATGTATTAAATGAGTTATGGAGGATATTGGAAAAAAGAAACGAAATGTTTGCACAGGCTTCAGAAAACGGAAGGGATATTAAGAATATATCTGACTATAGAAAAGCTGGGTACAAAATGCCTCGGATTCTAGTGATTATGGATGAATTTCAGGTGTTATTCAATACATCACAGAATAAGAGGGTGGCTTATAATGCTGCAGCATTGTTTTCTGATTTTGTGTCACGAGCTCGCGTGTATGGTATTCATTTTCTGCTCGCTACTCAGACATTACGAAAGATTTATGAGTCGTCCGCACTTACTAAGGGAACCTTGGAAGAAATGCATATACGGATTGCATTACAATGTCTGGAAAGTGAACTGATTTCCCTAATAGGCGATGAGAATGCAAAAAAATGTATTAGAAAAGTGGAAAAGAAACGGGGTGCAGGAATCTATTTAGAAAATGACATTGTATCAGAGCCTGTGGCAATGCAAGTTGCTTATGTTGAAACCGAAATTCAGAATAGGATGCTTGATGAAATTTCCAAGGAATATCAGGAGGATTTTAATAATCAAGAGACTAATATGTTTGTATTCCGTGGAAATGATTCTCCGGGACTCAAAATGAAGGATATTGATCACTGTGATGATAAGGTGTTTTTATTAGGTGAGAAAATTGGCATGGGAGATCCGGTGTCTGTCGAGATAGGTATAAGGAGAAAGACGGACATGCTTGTGGTAGGTGAAAATGTGGAAGCGGTTAACAATGCAACAAGATTATGGATTGCACAGACGATGAAGAAGACGGCAAGGTCTAGTTATAACAATATATATGTTTTTGATGGATCATTAATGATTGATGAGACGGCAATTGTTAATGAAACACTATCAGCGGAATACAGCAGTCCGATGGTTGTTGTAGATAATGTTTTTTCAGTGCTTCACACAATTGATCTGCTATATGATGAGTACATATCAAGAAAACGGAGAATGATGCAGGGAAACAAAACAGACTCTGACAAAGAGAATATATATGTTGTGATCAGTAATTATCAGTGGATAGAACCGCTGATGCGTGTTATGGAAAATGAAAATCTTGATGAATTTATGCCAGATGAAATCATGGAACCAATGACAACAGAAGGGACGAAGAGCAATAGTCTTGACTTGTTTGAACAGGTTAATTCCATGATGGATGAATTAAATCAGGATGTGTTTGGAAATAGTGGTCAGGGAACGACTAGAGGGGGGAATAACATAAGTTACAACAAAAAAATGATGAGCATGTTAACAAGTGGTTATTATTGTGGAATGCATTTTTATCTATCTTGTACAGATGTACTAGCGTTGAATCGATTAGGACAGAAGGACTTGAGTGTTTTCCGAAGTAGAATCTTGTTTAGGACGTTGGCACGGGATGTTTATAAAATTATGGATACAACGATAAATATTGAAGGGCTAGGTGACAATATGGCTGTTTATTCCGACGGCATTAATTCACCGGAGATTTTCAGACCATACAATTTGGAATGTGATGAAAGGTAGTTGAAGCGTGGAAGGAATATCATTTGATAATGTGGCAGATGTTCTTGAAGATATCGAAAAAAATATTCAGCGATGTTATCAGGCACTAAATGCCAGCAGAGATGAGAAAAGGCAGCAGTTAGGAGAGAGTATGCATTGTTTAAAACAGGACTGTGAAAAGCTGGAAACAGAATTAAGAAATTTGGAACAGTTGAAATGCTACTTGATGGAATTGATTGCTGAGGTACCAAAACAGGTGGAAAAAGTGAAAAGGAGATGAATCATATGGCGGGTATAACAAGAGAGTCTGTTGCTGTAATGATAAAAAGTTTAACGAGATTTAATATGACACAAGAGGAGATGAAAAAGGCATTAAAAGCAAGCTATGAGTCCGCAGGGTGTGATTGGAATGACTCAAAGTATATGGAACTGGGGGAGTCTCTTTCAGAAGTGGAGAGAGCGTTGTCAACGTCGTCTGTTGAAATAACGAATTTGATTACGAAACTTCAGGTTATGGATAATTACTTGAAAATTATTGATGACATGAAATTCTAGAACAGGAGTTAATATGGAATACATAGACACAGATCTGGATGGAATTCGGGAAATTGTTTGTATGTATAAAGAAGTAATGGAAAGTATTAAATCTTTACGGCGGATAACACAAAAGATTTATGATGAATTCGAGACAGATACAGAAGGGGCATTAAGAAGAATACAGACGATTGATGATGAGCGATTGGTGGATATAACAAATGTGCGTCATCGCGTGGAAGATGGTTATGAAAATGTTTTAAAAGTATTTGAACGTTTAGAAAAAAACGATTTTCAGCAACCGCTTCTGAAATTGCAAGAAATCTTGGAAGACTATCATGATATGCATTTATAGAAAGAGGAAATCGTGCGCAATATGATTAGAAGAAAAGATGTTATAAAGAGAAATATACATGGAGAGATATTTTTGATTGATATAACACAAAACTATTTTGACGATGAGTGCTTTTTATATCAGCTTACTGATAGATATTTCGTTATATGGTGCAAATAAAGAGACATATTATAAGGTCACAGGGGTACATCATGCGTTTGAAAGAGTCATAGAAAATTGTATCAAAATCAGGGATGCAGGCGTACGGACTTCAATGAAATCACCGATTATTGATATAACGCTGCCGGAATTAAATGATATGAAAAAGCTTGCTGAGGAATTAGACATTCCTTTTGTATATACATTTGATATTTGTCCGACAATTGATAAAAACGAAGAGCCAAGAAATCACCAGGTTCCTTTAGATGTAATTTTCAAGAATGAATTTGAAAATTACTATTTACAGATAGCAAATGGATCGCGAGAGCAGATATCAAATCATGATCAGATTATAGAAGGATTGTTAAATAATGAAAAGGTATACTCGTGTAACGTTGCCATGAACAGTTTTGTGATTGATTATAGAGGGAATATGTGTCCTTGCATGAAATTGAGACACAGAGGAATAAAACTGAAAGAAAAAAACTATGACCTGATCTGGAATGAATTCAAAAAATATGGAGAACTGATGGCATCTGATCAATATAAATGCAAGAGATGCGAATCAATCTATTATTGTGATATCTGCCCGGCAGAAATGGATTTACTTTACGGAGATCCAGAATATAGAAATTTAAAAGCTTGTAAAAGTGCTCATATAAGAAGAGCATTTTATGAGGATAAAATATCGTTTGAACAGGCGATAAATTTAGCAAGTTTGCAGAAAGGAGGAAATGATTTATGAGTTATCAAAAACCAGAAATCAAAAAAGTTGTTGTGTCTGTAAAAGTTAATACGGAGGCAAGTGATCGTTCATCCTGTGAGGGGGGACATTGTGTTAGAACGAGATATGGGCAGGATCATTGATAAACAGATCTGTCTATATTATGTGTAGCTTACAGTTGTAGAAAAGTAGTCCACGGAAAAATGTGGTAGAAAGAGGATGTGAAAAGATGATTAAGGTATTAGATGAAAGAATTTGTGGAACCCCTGTATTTTGTGGAAGTGATTTTTCGTTGGATGTGTTTGCACAGAATATTATAGGATTAGCACAGAATAATGGAATTAATCTCACGGTTTCAAAGGATCAATGCAAGAAAAAAGGACTTCTTGGAAAAGTATATCCATGCATAACAATCTATAATACAATGCATATGAAGGATTATTATGGATATGCATTTGCGTTGGATAACAATGGAAATGGGTGCTATCTGACGCAATATATGATTGGAGACAGCGCAAACTGGAGAAAACAGGTAACAACTCAACAGATGGGGGTTATTGGAAAGGCTCTTTTAGGACCTAAAAATCAAAAAGAGGAAGAGGCTTTTTATGATGTTTTAAAGGAAATATTTCAAGAAGCATTTAATCAGTGCTAAATGATATGGTTATGGATCTGAGCAGCGGGTTTGAACAACTTGCGCTGAGAGACTCAGATTCTCTGTTTATAAATTAGAACCTAAATCTGACGGATATTTTACACAGATTTGACCCGGATAGATAGCAGATGTTATCTTACCATTTAAGATTAAGTCATCGTGAATAAAGCGATGACTTTTCTTTTTTGGTTGACATACTTCGGTAAACCGATATAATAAACAAAAAAGGGGTTGAGCAGTATGATTATTGATGAGCTTTTGGACAATTTGCAAATGAGTAGATATAAGCTGAGTAAGTTGAGTGGTGTTCCACAGGCAACAATTTCTGATATCTGCAGTGGAAAGGCTGATATGGAGAGATGCTCTGCAGGAACAATATATAAGATAGCAAAGGTTTTGAATGTCACGGTAGAATCACTGCTGGAAGCACATGAATATGAACAGAACCGAGAGGGGGAACATCGAAGTTCATTTGAGATATTTAAAAGTAATATCTGCCATAAAGTAAAGGATGTCGGCGATCTGGATTTTATTATCAATACACTGGAAAGTGATATTATTGTTGAATTGTTTCAAAAGAAATGGTATCCGGAAGCACTGTATATGCTTGGTATGCTTGATTATCTTTCGAGAGAGAATAGTTTGCCGATTTGTACGAATTACAATGATATCAGGAGGCATAAGCTGGCACAGGTGGTATATCCTTCAAGCGTGCTGATTCAGGCTGCTGTTATGCATAGTGATGAGGTGAAAGAGGAAGCGAGACAGAATGCGATACCGGAGTTTATGCGGTTTAATATTGTGGAATGTGAGGTGAGGAATATTGTCTGACATTCCATTTACAAGGGATAACTTAGACGGTTATTTGAAAGAATTATCCAAGGAGTTTCGAAAAATCAATGGGAATCGGTTGCCGGCAGAGATTATTTTGATTGGTGGTGCTTCTATATTGCTGAACTATGGATTTCGTGAGATGACGTATGATATGGATGCTATCATACAAGCATCATCTGCGATGAAAGAAGCGATTAATCATGTTGGAGATCGATTGGGGCTTCCTACAGGATGGTTGAATACGGATTTTATGAAGACATCATCTTATACGCCTAAATTGATTCAATATTCTAAATATTATAAGACATTTTCAAATGTTTTAACAATCCGCACTGTTTCAGCGGAATATCTGGTTGTTATGAAGCTAATGGCTGGCAGACGATATAAGAATGATCTGTCCGATATCATTGGCATTCTTTTGGAACAGAGAGACCGTGAAAAGGAAATTAGTCTGAATCACATAAAGAGAGCGGCAGAAGAACTTTATGATGGTTATGAAAATTTACCAGAAGACTCAAGAGTATTTATAGAAGAAGTTTATCAAAATCCCGATTTGAAAACACTGTATGCGAATGTTCGAAAAGAAGAGAAGAAAAGTAGAGAAATTTTGCTGGAATTTGAGGAGGATTATCCCAATGTGCTCAATGGAGACAATGTTGTAGAAATTTTAAAGACGGCAAAGGCTCGAAGGGACAACACTCAATAACCTCTTCACAGACATTTTACACAGATTTGACCTGAACAAGATAGTAGATTTTACCTTTCCCATATATGATTAAGTCATCGTGAATAAAGCGATGGCTTTTTCTTTTGCAGTTTTGCAATTATATAGAAAGGAAATGAATCAATTATGAAGGCGAAAATGAAAACATATCTCCATCATCCGGGTTCGCTGGTGATTTTGATCCTGACGATTCTTTCGGCGGTGATCACGGTGGCAGCACTTGGCTCGCTGGTGGTTTATATTCTGGTAAAGGGAGTGCCGCATCTGACACCGCAGCTGTTTGCGTGGACGTACAATTCGGACAACGTTTCGATGCTGCCGGCGTTGATCAACACACTGCTGTTGACGGTGCTTGCGATCCTGATTGCAGGACCGCTCGGAATCTTTGCGGCGATCTACATGGTCGAATATGCGAAGAAGGGCAATAAGATCGTTGGTCTTGTCCGTGTGACGGCAGAGACATTGTCCGGTATTCCGTCAATCGTATATGGACTGTTTGGTATGTTGTTTTTCTGTGGGGCATTGCACATGGGATATTCGCTGATCTCCGGAGCACTTACGGTGGCAATCATGGTGCTGCCGACGATCATGAGAACCAGCGAGGAGGCATTGTTGGCGGTGCCGAAAAGCTACCGCGAAGGAAGCTTTGGACTGGGAGCGGGAAAGCTTCGAACTGTGTTTCGGACAGTGCTTCCATCGGCAGTACCGGGAATTTTGTCCGGCGTGATCCTTTCGATCGGTCGTATCGTCGGTGAGACGGCGGCACTGATCAAAAGGATCACGCCTGATCTTTACGGCAGGAACGGTAGCTGCGGTTCCAAAGGTAAATGCCGGAGTGAAAGGATTCTTTGGTTCTTCGGTCAGAACACTTTCGGTTCATATGTATAACCTTTCCAAGGAGGGACTGCATACGGATCAGGCATTTGCAACGGCGGTTGTGCTTCTGGTATTTGTCATTGTGATCAACTGTCTGTCCAATCTCGTAGCAGGAAGGTTGAAATCTAAGGTTTGATGAAAAGCAAATAATCTGCGCAAGCAGTTTAGATATATCAAAAGATGCAGGGGGCAAAATTTTTGACCCTGGCATCATAGCATTGATCAGATTAAGAAAAGAGGAGTAAATATGGATTCAGTATATTCAAGTGTTGTGGTACAGGCAACGGAGCATCCGGTAGCGGCACAGACAAAGTTTCATGTGGATAAGTTAAATTTACATTATGGCAGTTTTCATGCACTCAAGGATATCAGCATTGATATTCCGCAGAACCGGATCACAGCGTTTATCGGACCTTCCGGCTGTGGTAAGAGTACATTTTTAAAGTCCCTGAACCGGATGAATGATCTGGTGGAGGGCTGTAAGATTGAGGGAACGGTTCTTCTTGGCAACGAAGACATTTACGGTGATATGGATGTTAATCATTTGCGCAAGCGGGTCGGTATGGTGTTCCAGAATCCGAATCCGTTTCCGATGAGCATTTACGATAATATTGCTTACGGACCAAGAACCCACGGAATCCATTCCAGACAGAAGCTGGATGCGATTGTAGAGAAGTCCCTGCGTCAGGCAGCGATCTGGGATGAGTTAAAGGATCGTCTGAAAAAGTCCGCACTCGGTCTTTCCGGTGGACAGCAGCAGCGTCTCTGTATTGCGAGGGCATTGGCAGTAGAGCCGGAGGTTATCCTGATGGATGAGCCGACTTCGGCACTAGACCCGATCTCAACCGCTCATATCGAGGAACTTGCTTTGGAGCTGCAGAAGGATTACACGATCATTATGGTAACCCACAATATGCAGCAGGCAACGCGTATTTCCAGCAAGACGGCATTCTTTCTGCTGGGAGAGATGGTGGAATATAACGACACGGAGAAACTGTTTTCTATGCCGGAGGATAAGAGAACGGAAGATTACATTACCGGTCGTTTTGGATGATGCCGCAGGATCTGATGAATTAGAAATGAAAATAGAAGAGAGGAAGATAGCATGAGAACGCATTTTGACAAGCAGTTAGATAAATTAAATGATGAGCTGATCGAAATGGGAAGCATGATCGAAAAAGCGATCGAGCATACCATCAAGGCTCTGGTGACGCAGGATATTGATCTGGCAAACTATGTGATCGAATCCGATGAGCAGGTCAACCGTCAGGAGAGAGATATTGAGTCATTGTGTCTGAAGCTTCTGTTACAGCAGCAGCCGGTAGCGAGAGATCTGCGTCAGATTTCCTCTGCGCTGAAAATGATTACGGATATGGAGCGTATCGGAGATCACGCCGCTGATATTTCGGAGATCATTGTAACGCTGCTTCGCCGCAATGAGCCTTATATCAAGCATCTGGATTATATCCAGAACATGGCGAAGGAGACATCGGTGATGCTGGTGGGAAGTGTTGATGCATTTGTTAACCGCAATCAGCTTCAGGCAGCAGCAGTCATTGAAAAGGATGATGTGGTCGATGAACTGTTTCATCAGGTACAGACGGAGTTGGTGCAGCTGATCCATGAGGATCCGAATTGCGGTGAACAGGCGACGGATCTTCTGATGATTGCAAAATACTTTGAGAGAATTGGAGATCACGCAACCAATATATCAGAATGGGTGATCTTCTCGCTGACCGGAGAGCATGTCCATGGCAGGCTGATCCGGGAGGCGGAATAGGAGGTGCATTCTTATGAAGGCATATGAATGGATGAAGAAACACACGAACTGGCAGGAGAAAACGGTGGGAGGTGTCTGGCTGATCCTTCATGTGATGCGCTGGATGCTCATCGGCTGTGTTCTTGGACTGGTATTTTGTCTTGGAACAGGAAGCAGCGATTATCAGAATGCCATAGGCGGTGCGGGAGCCCTGTTTGCAATGCTGCCGGGTGCCGTTCTTGGAATGGCACTTCTTCTGGGCGGCGAAGGAAAACGTGCATGAGCTCCGCAAATGGATATGAAAAGGATGAAACGATAAATGATCAGAAAGAAAAATGGAAAAGGGCTGCTGTTGCTTCTTATCACAGGGGCACTTCTGATGACAGGAAGCACCGGATGCAGTAAGCAGGCAGCGGATACGAAGCAGAAGGTGGAAGGACTTGACAAGCTCGGACAGATCGGGGTGATCTCCAGAGAGGAGGGATCCGGAACGCGTGGAACGTTTGCGCAGCTTGCCGGGTTTGTGCAGGAAAATACAGATAAGGATCAGACGGTAAAGGATGCAAAGATTGCAGACGATACCGCATCTGTTTTAAATATGGTTGGCAGTGATCGATCGGCGATCGGCTATGGATCTGCCGGTATTATGGTCAGCGATTCGCAGGTAAAGGTGCTGTCTGTCGGAGGCGTAGAGCCGGGGAAGAACAATGCAGGATATCCGCTCAGCCGTTCCTTTTATCTGGTGTGGAGTGGAAAATTAAATGATGTGGAAGATGACTTTATGCGTTATATCCGGGGTGCCGGACAGGAGATTGTGAGCCAGTCTTACACGGCAGTAGGAAAGCAGAGCAGCTTCCTGTCCCTGAAGCCGAAGGGAAAGATCACAGTGACCGGTTCGACGTCGGTTGGACCACTTTTGGAATGTCTTGCCGAAGAATATATGAAGTTAAATCCGAAGGCGGTCATTACCGTGAAGCAGACTGATTCCAGCGACGGAATCCGTCAGACAATGCAGGGAAAATGTGATCTTGGCATGAGCTCCAGAGATCTGAAGGACAATGAAAAAGAGATCTTGGATTATGAGTCGATCGCAAGAGATGAGATCGCGGTGATCGTGAATAAGGAGAATCCACTCGAGGATATTTCGCTGGAACAGCTGGAAAAGATATATACCGGAAAGATTAAAGAATGGCAGAAGCTGTATGACTGACAAAAATACAGAATGACATGATATAGGGGTTATGTAAAAAGTTTTTACATACTTTTTACATAACCCCTATATAGCATTTACATGGCATTGTTATGATGAAAATGTAAAAAGTAGAATGAAGAATAAGTGAAGAGACGAATCAGGACGTACACATTCAATGAGGTATGTGTAAAGATCCGGAAAAATGGAGGAAAAAAGATGAACAGTACGGTTCAGATCGCATTTGGATTGCTGGGAGGTCTGGCATTATTCCTGTTTGGAATGAATTTGATGAGTGAGTGTCTGCAGAAGGCAGCAGGCGAGAAAATGAAGGCAATTCTTGCACTTTTAACGAAAAATCCGATACTTGGTGTTTTGGCAGGTGCTTTGACGACGGCTGTTTTACAGAGCAGCAGTGCGACAACAGTTATGACGATTGGTTTTGTCAGTGCGGGACTGATGAGTCTTCCGCAGGCAATTTCTATTATACTTGGTGCCAACATTGGTACAACAATGACGGCGCAGATCATTGCATTTAAGATCAGCGATTATATTTATCTGATCATTTTTGCAGGCTTTATCATTTCCTTTATCTGCAAATCCGAGAAGGTGAAAAACATCGGTCAGACAATTTTTGCTTTTGGTGTTCTTTTCCTTGGGATTGAGACGATGGGAGATGTCATGAAGCCGCTGGCGGCAAGCCCGGTATTCACGGCAATGATCGCAAAGGTAGCACATATTCCGGTGCTTGGTGTCTGTGTGGGAACATTGATGACACTTGTTGTACAGAGCAGCTCGGCAACGATTGCGGTGCTGCAGAATTTTGCAGAGCAGGCGGGACCGGATGGAACAACAAGTATTCTTGGTCTTGCGGGTGCGATCCCGATCCTGCTTGGTGATAATATTGGTACAACGATCACTGCACTGCTTGCCAGTGTTGGTCAGTCAAGAGATGCAAAGCGTACCGCACTTGCGCATTGTATGTTTAATGTCAGCGGAAGTCTGATCTTTATCTGGTTTGTGCATCCGTATGCAAAGCTGATCCAGTATATTTCCCCGAAGGGGGCAGAGGTTGATGTGATCTCACGTCAGATTGCGAATGCGCATACCGGCTTTAACTTTATTATGACACTTCTCTGGCTCCCACTGATCTGGCTGCTGGTGAAGATCGTTATGTTTATTATTCCGGGAGAAAAGGATGAGAAGGATGCATCACAGCCGATGTATCTGGACAATAATCTGGTCAATCAGCCGACAGCGGCACTTCGTCTGGTATCTCAGGAGGTGATCCGGTTGAGCGGACTGGTAAAGGAGATCATTAACGATATTTCGGATGTGGCAGGCTTAAAAGATTGGACTTATGTGGAGGATCTGCAGAGTAAGATCCAGGTCGTACAGAATCTGGATGAACGGATCACGGAATATCTGACTAACCTGTTTTCGGCAGGTGTTCTGACCGAGGAGCAGGCAACACAGACGGCAGGTATCATGTATGTGCTCAGCGATGTCAACCGTCTTGCATTGTTGTGTGGCGATATTCTTGCGGTATTTGAGGAGGAGGGGAATAAGTCCTCCAAGAAATCCGTGCTTTCCAAGGACGCCTCCAGAGATCTGGAGAAGAGTCTGAAGCTGATCGGCGATATGTATGATGCTTCCCTGAAGGTAATGGAAACCGGTGATAAGGACAATGCCGCTAAGATCATTAAGAAGAGAGATAAGATTCTGGAACTTGATCTGAAGCTTCGCAAGGATCATATGAAGCGTGTCAGCACCGGAAAATGTAAAGCGAGTCTGACCTCTTCCTTTAATAAGATCCTTCACAGCATTGACCGAATGGGAAACAGTTGTGTTAATATTGCGGATGCGGTCATGGAGTCCGTTGATTTTGGATATTTTAATTAAGCGTACGCAATGAATTTGTGATATACTCAACCTAAAAGGATAGAAAGGCGGGACGGCTATGGCATTAATTTATATTGTGGAGGACGACAAAAATATCAGCGAGATTGAGAGCTTTTCGCTCAAAAACGCGGGACATCAGACGGTGGAATTCCCGGATGGACGTTCTTTCTATAAGGAACTGGCAGAGAAGAAGCCGGATCTGATCCTGCTTGATATTATGCTGCCGGATGAGGATGGTCTGTCAATCCTTCGGAAGATCCGCGAGAAAAGAGAGACGAAGAGGATTCCGGTGATCATGGTGACAGCGAAAACGACAGAGATTGATAAGGTGAAGGGACTTGATAATGGTGCGGACGATTATATGACGAAGCCGTTTGGAGTTATGGAGCTGGTTTCCCGTGTCAAGGCACTTCTTCGAAGAACAGGAGAGCAGGATGCGGAGAAGGTGATCAAGATCGGGGATCTTGTGATCGATGACGAGAAACGAAAGGTTTTTGTGTCAGGCAGTGCGGTAGAGCTTACTTATAAAGAGTATGAGTTGTTGCATTATCTGGCGCAGAATCAGGAGATCGTGCTTCCCAGAGACAGCATTATGGAGCATATCTGGCATGCAAACTGTGAGATTGAATCGCGCACGCTCGATGTGCATATCAAGACACTGCGTCATAAGCTTGGAGATGCAGGAAAATATATTAAAACCGTACGGAATGTCGGGTACTGCATGAATCTTGTGTAGAAAAGGGAAAGACTTGACATATAACGCAGGAAGGAGAAAAGTAAAACTGCCGGAATGGTCTACATAACATTAAAAAAAACTGTTCCGGCAGAGGAAAGGAATTGATGGATGAAACGGCGGATTAACATTTTATGTATGATATTGACGGTGATCACAATATTGGAGACAGTAGCACTTTCTGCGACTGTCTTTTATGGTGTATTGACGAAGGAAGTCATTCAGGATCTAAGAAATTCGGCAGATGTGATGGTCGAGTCGGATGCGTGGCAGATGGTGTCAGATCCGGCAAATGTCCATATGGAAAATACACCGAAGCATCTTCGTATCACGCTGATCAACCCGGATGGTAATGCAGTCTGTGACAGCGATGCGGATGTGAGGGGCATGGGAAACCACAAAAATCGTCCGGAGATTGCATCCGCATTTTCAAAGGGAGAGGGCAAGGCGGTGCGTAATTCACAGACACTCGGCAAAAGTGCGTTTTATTATGCGGTACGGCTGGATAATGGTTATGTGCTGCGTATCTCCAAGGAGGTCAGCAGTATGACGGGAATTTTGCTGAGCACCGTGCCAAGGCTTGTTGTTCTCAGTGTTCTTCTGTTTGCGGCATGTGTGATCCTGTCCCACGCATTGACGAAAAGTATCGTTAAGCCGATCGAGGAGCTTGCCAAGAATCTGGAGGGACCGGGCATGTATCATGTATATGAGGAGCTTGAGCCGTATGTGACAACGATACGTGCGCAGCATGAGGACATTATCCGCAATGCCAATATGCGGCAGGAATTTACGGCAAATGTTTCCCATGAATTGAAGACACCGCTGACCTCTATTTCCGGTTATTCGGAATTGATTGAAAATGGGATTGCGACAGGGGACGATGTGCAGAGATTTGCCAGAGAGATCCATAAGAGTTCGAACCGTCTTTTGACACTGATCAATGATATTATTCGTTTGTCTGAACTTGATGTGACAACGGAAGATATTATGGAGGAGCTTGATATCTGCGATATGGCGGCAAATTGTGTGGAGATGCTTCAAATGTCTGCAGAAAAGCATCAGGTGCAGCTTTCTTTCTCGGGAGAGCAGCAGATGGTGACGGCGAACCGGCAGATGATGGACGAGCTGATCTACAATCTGTGTGACAATGCGATCCGGTATAATAATCCGGGCGGACGTGTGGATGTATCGGTTTACCGGGAGGTTGAGCGTGTTGTTCTCGAGGTGAAGGATAACGGGATCGGGATTCCGGAGAAGGATCAGGAACGCATTTTTGAACGTTTTTACCGCGTGGACAAGAGCCGTTCGAAATCGACGGGAGGCACCGGTCTTGGACTGGCGATCGTGAAGCATATCATTGCGCTGCACGACAATGTGAAGCTCGAGCTTCGCAGTAAGCTGGGCGAGGGAACAACAATATATGTTTATTTTACCAAATAACGGTTTCGTGGTTTTAACAACGGAAATTCTTCTTTGTTTTCGGTAATATAATTTCAGAACCGGAAAACAGACCGGTTTCGTGAAAATAAGTCTAACAATGCGGAAACGAGGGGGAACGACTATGGTACGTCAGGTAATAAAAATTGATGAAGAAAAATGCAACGGATGTGGCCTGTGTGTCAATGCATGTCATGAGGGAGCGATCGCTCTGGTGCACGGAAAAGCGCATCTGATGAGGGATGATTACTGCGACGGTCTTGGAGACTGTCTGCCGTCCTGCCCGACAGGGGCGATCTCATTTGAGCAGAGAGAGGCGGCTGCTTATGACGAGGCGGCTGTGCTGAAGAAGGCGGCAAAGGAGAAACAGATTCGGGCAAAGGCAATGGCGGGCGGCTGTCCGGGCAGCAGGATGATGCAGTTTGACAGAGCCTCAAGGAAGCAACAGCCTTCCGGCACGGAGCAGCTGCAGGGAGCAGTCAGCGAGCTTTCGCAGTGGCCGGTCCAGATTAAGCTTGCACCGGTGAATGCACCGTATTTTGATGGGGCAGATCTTCTGGTGGCAGCGGATTGTACGGCATATGCGTATGCATCCTTCCATCAGGATTTTATCCGCGGAAGAGTGACGCTGATCGGATGCCCGAAGTTAGATGATGTTGATTACAGCGAGAAGCTGACCGAGATCCTGCGCCGGAATGAGCTGCGCAGTGTGACGATCGTGCGCATGGAGGTACCATGCTGCGGCGGGCTGGAGCAAGCGGTTAAGACCGCATTACAAAACAGCGGCAAAATGATCCCGTGGCAGGTCAGAGTCATTTCGACAGATGGACGAATCCTGTCATAGACAGATATGAATATGGAATCCTGTAGGTGAGGAAAACGGCGGAATATTGCATTTCCGCCGTTTTTTCGTCGAAAATTGCAGCTGCTTTTATATTGATAAGCGGGCTTTGACTATCTTACAATAAATGAAAAGGAGTCCCGGATATGGGACAGCACAACGAAAAGGGGATAGGATATGGAAGTAATCAAAGTGTTAGTCGTGGATGATAACAAGCGGATCGTGACGATCCTGAAGGAAGCACTGGAGCGTGAAACGGATATGGAGGTGGTCGGAACAGCATCTGACGGAGAGGAGGCACTTCACAAGATATCGGCACTGCGTCCGGATGTCGTTCTGTTGGATCTGATCATGCCGAAGGTGGACGGACTCGGCGTGATGGAGCGCATGAAAAAGGGAGCTCCGACTCTGGCTCCGGAGTTTGTCGTTGTGTCGGCGGTAAGTCAGGAGCGCGTGACCGAGAATGCGTTTCGTCTCGGGGCTGCTTATTATATTCTCAAACCCTTTGACACCCGTGTGGTTGTGTCGCGGGTGCGGGCGGTTGGACAAAATGAGAAAGGCAGGGACAGGAACGAGCAGAGAGTTATCAATACGGTTTTTGAAAACAAGCACCGGAGAATGGAGGATTCCCTCGAATCGGATGTGACGGATGTGATCCATGAGATCGGTGTTCCGGCACATATTAAGGGGTACCAGTATCTGCGGGATGCGATCATCATGTCAGTCAATGATAATGAGATGCTCGGCGCGATCACGAAGGTGCTGTATCCGACGATCGCCCGCAATTATAAGACAACGTCAAGCAGGGTAGAGCGGGCAATCCGCCATGCTATTGAGGTGGCGTGGAGTCGTGGACGGATGGAGACGATCGAAGAATTGTTTGGTTACACTGTTAATTCCGGCAAGGGAAAACCGACAAACTCTGAATTTATCGCACTGATCGCAGATAAAATCCGTCTGGAATACAAGCTTCGTGCATGAGAAAGCACACTTAACTTTCCGTAAAAAACACTTTTCACAGGCTCTGAAATAAGGTATAATTATTTTAATGGAATGCACGGGTAATTCAGACACCATATCCGTGACATTCATTGGAGTTTACAAACTGAATGGAGGGTGTATATGAAAAACATATTATTTGTGGCTTCCGAGTGTGTACCATTTGTGAAAACCGGAGGTCTGGCAGATGTTGTGGGGTCTTTGCCAAAGTATTTCAACAAGAAAGAGTATGATGTGCGTGTTATGATTCCAAAGTACGCATGCATTCCACAGGAGTGGAAGGACAAGATGCAGTACAAGACGCACTTCTATATGGATCTGGCATGGAGAAGCCAGTATGTTGGTATCTTAGAGATGGAGTATGAGGGAGTTCATTTCTATTTTATCGATAATGAGTTCTATTTTGCAGGATTTCATCCATATGGCAATATTTTCGAGGATATTGAGAAGTTTGCATTTTTCTGTAAAGCAGCATTGTCTGCAATGCCTTCTTTGGATTTCCGTCCGGATATCATCCACTGCCATGACTGGCAGACAGGACTGATCCCGGTATATATTAAGGACAGCTTCAATGATAACCCGTTCTACCATGGTATCAAGACGATCATGACGATACATAACCTGAAGTTCCAGGGTATCTGGGATAAGCAGAAGGTCATTGACATCACAGGCTTGAACGAGTATTATTTCACCAGTGACAAGCTGGAGGCATATGGTGATGCCAACTATCTCAAGGGCGGTATCGTATATGCAGATATGGTAACGACAGTCAGCGATTCCTATGCGGAGGAGATCAAGATGCCGTTCTATGGAGAGCATCTGGATGGTCTGATGCGTGCGCGCAGCAATTGCCTGCGTGGTATTGTTAACGGTCTGGATTACGATGAGTACAATCCGGAGACCGATCCACTGATCTACGCCAACTACAATGCCAAGACATTCCGTAAGGAGAAGATCAAGAACAAACGCGGTCTTCAGAAGGAGCTTGGTCTTGATCAGAACGATAAAGCATTTATGATCGGTATTGTATCACGTCTGACGGATCAGAAGGGCTTTGACCTCATTAATTATGTGATCGAGGAGATCTGTGCAGAGGATACACAGCTTGTGGTTCTCGGAACCGGTGAGGAGCGTTATGAGAATCTGTTCCGTCACTTCGAGTGGAAGTATCACGGAAGAGTTTCTGCGAATATCTTCTATTCCAATGAGCGCTCTCATAAGATCTATGCAGCGTGTGATGCATTCCTGATGCCATCTCTGTTCGAGCCGTGTGGTCTGAGCCAGTTGATGAGTCTTCGTTATGGTACTGTTCCAATCGTACGTGAAACCGGTGGTCTGAAGGATACCGTAGAGCCGTACAATGAGTATGAGGGAAAGGGAACCGGTTTCTCTTTTGCCAACTACAATGCGCATGAGATGCTTGCTACGATCCGCTACGCAAAGGATGTGTACTACAATCGCAAGAGAGAGTGGAACAAGATCATTGACCGCGGCATGGCGATGGATTTCTCATGGAATCATTCTGCGAAGAAGTACGAGGATATGTACAACGAGTTAGTATGATCCTATGACGGTCAGGTCATTATATAGGATTAAGCTTCTGTATATTTTATCTGCACCATCAAAGGCGGGCGGATAACGACAATATAGAATCGGAGGTTTGACATTGTGCGATTAGACAAGTATTTAGCACAGATGTCCATGGGAACACGGTCTGAGGTGAAGAAATTCATCAAATCAGGCCGTGTTTTTGTCAATGGAGCGCCGGCATCGGGACCGGAGCAGAAGGTGACAGAAGAGGACGATGTGGAATTGGACGGAGAGAAAGTCTCTTATGAACGATATGTTTATTATATGTTAAATAAACCACAGGGTGTGGTGTCAGCCACAAAGGATAACACCTGCCGTACGGTACTGTCCCTGATCACGGACGGTGCGAAAAAGGATCTGTTCCCGGTGGGACGGCTGGACAAGGACACAGAGGGGCTGCTTTTGATCACTAATGATGGGGCATTGTCTCACGATCTTCTGGCACCCGGAAAGCATGTGTGGAAGACATATTTTGTCAGGGTTCAAGGCATATTAGAGGATAAGGATATAGAACGCCTGGAGAATGGCATGGATATTGGAGATGACCGGATGACACTTCCGGCGAAGGTGAAGAGACTGGATGCGGTGTCGCTGTCGCTAAGTGCGGATGATCCGGGATATCCGGGGGATACTGAGTCCTGTCTGGAGCTTTCAATCTGCGAGGGACGTTTTCATCAGGTGAAACGCATGTTAGCAGGAGTCGGGCATCCGGTTCTTTATCTCAAACGCCTGAGTATGGGAAGTCTGCGGCTGGATGAGGCGTTGAAGCAGGGAGAGTATCGCAGACTTACGCCGGAGGAGATAGCAGCACTTCAAAAGAAATAGAAAACGAAAGGGGGAGTATTTATGAAGAAAAAGCGGTGTACCGGAAAATGGACAGCAGTAAGGAAAAGCAGACAGCGTAGTGCGGTTGACAGTCATTACCGCGCTGGCAAAACTGAGCGACCGGGCAGTATTCATCGGAAATATTTTTCTCTGACATCGGCACAGGATGGCATGCCGTTGAGGGGGATGATGGTTATTCCGGCTCATCCGAGGGCGGTCTTACAGATCGCACACGGCATGTGTGAGCATAAGGAAAGGTATCTGCCATTTATGCGTTATATGGCGGACAGAGGATATCTCTGTGTGATTCATGACCACCGTGGGCATGGTGCGAGCAGACGGGAGGCGGCTCAGACAGAGCCGGTATCCGGAGAAGGGATTCCTGCAGGTCTCGGATATTTTGGTGAGGATGGAGGCAGAGCTTTGGTGGAGGATCTGCATCAGATCACAAGGATCATCAAAAAGCATTATCCGGGACTGCCTTATTTTATGCTGGGACACAGCATGGGATCACTGGCGGTGCGCTGTTATCTGAAGAAGTATGATCGGGAGTTAGACGGTTTGATCGTATGTGGCTGCCCGGGCAAGAATACGATGGCACCGTTGGGGACAGCGCTGATCCGGATGTTGCAGACAACAAAGGATCCGCACAGCAAAAGTCGTCTGGCAGACAGTATCTTTGCGAATATGTTTGACCGCCCGTTCCGTGCAGAGAACCTGATCCATGCGTGGATCTGTTCTGACCGGAAAGTGGTGGAGACATACAATAAAGATCCACTTTGCAATTTTACATTTACACTGAACGGATATGAGTCATTACTGTGGCTGATGAGGCAGACCTACAGCAGAATGGGCTGGAGAGTGAGAAATCATAAGCTTCCGGTCTTGTTTGTATCCGGGGCATCGGATCCTTGTCTGGGCGGCAGCGCAAAGCTGGCACAGGCGGTCGGTCATTTGAAGAAACGGGGATATGCTCATGTTTCTTCACGTCTGTACCCGGGCATGCGTCATGAGATTCTGAACGAAAAGGGACGTTTTAAGGTGTATCAGGATATTGCACATTTTCTTCAAAGGGCAGAGTAAAGTTGATGAGACGGCGATGAAGCGGAGGGAGTAAGCCGGGAGAGCTTTTGTTTTATGGTTTGGCTTGTAACACGAAGAGAATATCCCTTTCCTGTTCATGAAGCCGGTCATTACTCGACTTATATTGGGAAATGGTTCTTTCGTTTTTTAGAGAATCAGGAGAAATGATTTGTTCTCCCTGAAACCAATTATCTGGTCATATTTTTTAAGTCCTCGATCAATTCCAGATCCTCCGGATTGACCTTGAGATTGGTAGAAATGTTCTGTCCCTCCGGCGTGGTAATATTGATCTCAAGAATCGTTCCTTCTCTTAAAACATTATTATTTACAGCGGCTTGCAGAAACATAGGAAACTTCGGATGGGAAGCCGTAAATTTCTCCCATGAGTTTTTTAAACGAAATATCATAGCTGGGTTGATCATTGGTATATTCCTCGTCTTTCTATTGTACATATTCGTTCGGAATAAAATATTGTGTTCCGGATATTCTGATATGCGCTGGTAAGTAGTTTAACACAGTAAGCAAAATAATCAAGTGGTTTGAAAGAAAAATTCAAGGAATCAAAAATTTGTAGAATTAAAATCTGCAGAACGAGATTTCAGCGCCGTACAGAAAGAGCAGTTTCGGTTGTAATCAAGACAGGTGTGTTATAAAATAGAATCGGAACTAATATGGTAGCTTTAGGGCTGTGAACCAAAGCTTGTGGATGTGTTAGGTGATAATTTCGGATTAGTATAGAATATAGTCAGGAAAGCAGGAAGAAAATGAAAAGAATCCTATTTTTTATCAAAAAAGAAACCGTTTTAGTCGTTGCTATTTTATTAGCTGTAATTTCTATGATATTTATTCCACCGGATCAGCAATATCCGGAATATATTGATTTTCGGACCCTTGGTATTCTTTTTGGATTGATGACCTGTGTGGCAGGGGTACAGCAGCTGGGGGTATTTGATCGTCTTGCCGGGATGCTGTTGCGGAAAGTATCCGGCAGAATGGCGATTACTTCTGTTTTAGTGATGCTTTGTTTTTTTTCTTCCATGCTGCTCACAAATGATGTGGCATTGATTACGTTTGTTCCATTTTCCTTGATACTTCTTCAAAGAAAAAAAGAACTATTTGATGAAAAATGGATTCTTCGGATTGTGGTGATGCAGACCATTGCGGCAAATTTGGGAAGTATGCTGACCCCCATTGGCAATCCGCAAAATTTGTATCTGTTTGGATTGGCACAGATGAGAATTGAAAAATTTATATTGCTTATGCTGCCATATTCTGTGATGGCTTTTTTGGTGCTTATAATATGGATCATACTGGCATCCGGCATTAGCCGGATATATGTAAGGAATGATCAAAAACAAGACCAGACAACGATAAAGGATATACAAGATAATAAAATTACTTTCAGTAAAGAGGATGGGAGACATCAATTATCTGAGGAAAAACACTCTGAAAAATCGATATCTTTTTCGTGGAAATTATGGTGTTATTGTGTGCTATTTCTTTTGGGACTCCTGGTTGTGGGAAGGGTTCTTCCATGGTTTGTTTTCACTGTGTTTGTTTTGGTATTTACATTCGCCGCTGATAGGAAGACATTAATGAAAGTAGATTATTCGCTTCTTGGAACCTTTGCGGCGTTATTTATTTTTATTGGAAATTTAGGGAGGATAGAAGTATTTCGACAGTTTTTGGAAAGAATGATCCGCGGAAGAGAAATGGTTACTGCTGTGCTTGCCAGTCAGGTGATGAGTAATGTGCCTGCAGCGATTCTCCTGTCCGGATTTACGGACGCAATTTCCAATCTGATCGTGGGCACGAATATCGGAGGACTGGGAACATTGATTGCATCAATGGCAAGTCTGATCAGTTTTAAATATATTGCCAGAGAATACCCTGCACAAAAGGGAAGATATTTTTGCATGTTTACATTGGCCAATGTATTCTTTTTGCTTGCGATGTTGATAGTATACCTCGTCTTTCTATCGCCTGTGTTCGTCAAAAATAAAACAATTTGTCTTAGCATTCTGATATGTGTTGGAAGATAGTTTGACACAGTATGATCAGGGCATTCCACAATTTCAGCTGCACATAGGAAGAGCAATTCCGGTTGTAATGAAGAGAGGGGTGTTATAAAATAGAACCAGTATAGATATGGGAAATGGTACAGAATATGTCAGGAAAGCAGGCGGAACAATGATACAGGATATATTACCTCAAAAACTTTATAATACATTTGTCAGAAAGGAGCCTTTGCCGGACAGCAGGATCTTAAGCTTCCGGGGGGGACAGGCGTATTACCGGGAGCGGGACGGAGAGATTATGTTTCTTTCCTTTCGCCGGGTGAATGAATATTACGAGGAGAAAGGACAGGAGCTTCCGGAGGCAGTTTTTTTATTTTCTGTGGATACACAGGATTATTTTCTGATGGATCTGGGGGATATTTTAATCGAGAGATATACATATCATAAAATGTTTGAAACCCGCCGGTTGTTTCCGAAGGAGAATGTTCTGGCGGCAGCAACGGGCTGGCACTTGTATATATGGTACCGGGACAATCAGTATTGTGGAAGATGCGCCCGGAAACTGGTACACGATGATAAACTCCGGATGATGAAGTGTCCGGATTGTGGCAATATGGTATTTCCTAAAATTGCACCGGCAGTGATCGTGGGGGTGATAGATGGAGACCGGATTCTGATGACCAAATATGCGGACAGAGAATATAAGAAATATGCGTTGATCGCAGGCTTTACGGAAATTGGAGAGACAGCGGAGCAGACGGTGGAGCGGGAGGTCATGGAGGAAGTTGGTCTTTCTGTGAAAAATATCCGTTATTACAAAAGTCAGCCATGGGGATATGACAGTAATCTTTTGCTGGGATATTTCTGCGATCTGGCACAGGAAGAAGAAATCCATCTGGATCAAACAGAGCTTTCCCTGGCAGAATGGGTGGATTACCGGGATGTTCCGGATGACCCGGAAGGCTTAAGTCTCACCAGAGAAATGATGATCACGTTCCGGGAGCAGAAAAAACGGGAGCACAGTCAGAGATCATAGGACAGGAGATCAAAGAGAGGATAATTGGCCTGACATTAGAGCAATGATAAAATACAAGGATAAATAGTGCGTCTGTGAGGCGAAAAATACAGAACAAAAAGAAAACTAATATTAGAAACGCAGAGATAGAGATGACAAATTTTGATTATTATGCACCGACAAAGGTGGTTTTTGGAAAAGGAACAGAGGATCAGGAGGATATGTACCGAATTTATAAAATGGCGATGTAGAGGGGTTTTTTAATGAATCCGGCAGGCAGACAAAACCAACAGGAGAGGGTGGTAAAGAACAAATGATAGCTTTAAACGATTATTTATATTCGGGAGATACGGTACTTCGGATATTGCAGAAATACAGCAGTTTATTTGGTAAATTAACAGAACCATCTGAAAAAGTTGTCATATACTGTAATATACTTTCATAGCAAAGGATGGAAAATGATATGGCACGATTTACAAATCAGGCGCAGCTGCGGTATGGAAATGCTGTGACAAACTCCAACATTGCAGTGGGGGAGATCCTTGAGGTGCTTTCTGCAACCAAGACAGCTGTCAGAGCGACTTATGGGCAGAATGATAATGTCACGTATATTGTGAGCATTGTCAATTCCGGGACGATTCCGGTCACAGGGCTTACGCTGACGGATAATTTAGGAGCGTATACCTTTGGGACAGGAGAACTGGTTCCATTGACTTATGTTGCCGGAACGATCAATTATTATGTCAATGGTACCCTGCAGACAACACCAACAGTTACCGCAGGTCCGCCGATGACTGTCACAGGGATCAATGTACCTGCAGGGGGAAATGCTACGATCATTTATAAGGCATCTGTCAATCAGAATGCTCCATTGGCAGCGGAATCTGAGATCACCAATACGGCGACGATCACCGGAGGAGGGATCACTCCAATCAAGGTGACGGAAACGATTGGTGCTGTCAGTGCACCAAATCTGAATATTACGAAATCGATCAGCCCGGTACCGGTGACGGAAAACGGTACGCTGACGTATACTTTCGTGATCCAGAATTTTGGCAATGTGGCAGCCAATGCAGCAACCGGGGCAGTGATCACAGATACCTTTGATCCTGTTTTGTCAAATCTGACCGTAACCTTTAACGGTACGGCATGGACAGATCCGACGGAGTACACCTATGATGAGACTACAGGGGTATTTGCAACGGCAGCAGGGGAGATCACGGTACCGGCAGCCACTTATACCCAGGATCCTGTCAGTGGTGCATGGGTAGCAAATCCGGGAGTCAGCACGCTGGTGGTAACAGGAACCATTTAAAAATAACGAGAGCGAGTTAAGAGAGACAGGTGGAAAGAGGAAGACAGGTTTGATATAAGACCGGTCCTCCTCTTTTTAATGCTGTTTAAAATTCTGCCGGAGCTGGGAAGGACTCATACCGTAAGTGTGGCGGATTGAACGGGAAAAGTTATGGGGTTCGCTAAAACCACATTGACTGCTGATCGCTGCAATAGAAAGATTGGTGCTTATCAGAAGTTCTCTGCCCCGTTCCATAATATATTCCGTTAAATATTGTTTTAAATGGATGCCGGTTTCCCGGTAAAAAAGCTGTGACAGGTATTTCAGTTGATGATTTGATATGTTTTTTTTTGCTGTCAAGCCATTCTAGTGCTACTTGTTTGACAGTTGTCTTTGTGTCTGTCAGGTTGGTTTTTTGACCATTCTTCCATTTTAGGTATTTTGCTTTACATGCCTTTTCTGTCTTGCCGGTAAAGCTTTGCCCATCAATACGAAATCGTTTGTAGGTGATTACTTTTACTGGGATGCTATCCCAGCAGCCTTCTCCATGTCTTCTTTTACTCATAGGTATCATCCTCATTAAAAATGTGATTGCTATGTAAATCACTGTACTGAGAATGATCTTTGATTTTCCAAAAAGTTTTCCAAATTAAAATGGAAAACGGAATGCCTTTTCGGTTGTTTTGGGCTTCGATCGACAAATCAGAAAGTTGCCCGGAAACGACAAAAGCCCCGGAAACTCTACGTTTCCAAGGCTTTTTCTCAAAGCTGAAAATCGGACTCGAACCGACGACCCCTTCATTACGAGTGAAGTGCTCTACCAACTGAGCTATTTCAGCACTGCACATTATTCTAACGTATTTATAGTAAAAAATCAACCCCTTTTTTATTAGAATAAAATGGTCTATAGTAATAAGGTATGGTATTATGGTGTCTGCGGCGTAACGCCTGCAGTGATTTGGAACGGCATGGATATCGTGTGCCTTTAGTCCGATGTTGGCGGGCTGAGAAAGGAATGTTAGATTAGTATGAATAAAAATATTGAATTTTATGGAACATTGGGAAGTGCGTGCGAGAGCGAAAAGACGCTGGAGGAAATGTTTCGTACCGGTATGACGGGGGTTCGGGTGAATCTTTCCCATCAGGATCTGGAGGACAGGCAGGAGTGGCTGGCCAGTATGCGTAAGGCAGCAAAGCGCTGCGACATCAAGCCGGAGCTTCTCGTAGATCTGCAGGGACCGGAGCTTCGTATTGGTAAGCTTAAGAAGCCACTTATCCTTGAAGAGGGCAAGAAGCTCATTCTCGGAAAGGGAGGAGTTAAGCTTTCTAAGCAGATTCTTGGCTCGTTGGAAAAGGGCAGCGAGATTTTGATCGACGATGGAAAGATTTTATTGACGGTCAAGAAAGCGAAGGAGCGTTATGCGGAGTGTGTGGTTCTTCGTGGTGGCGTTCTTAAATCCAAGAAGAGTATTACGATTCCGGGGTTGGAGATTGAGCTTCCGACGTTGACGAAGGCGGATCTTATGAATATCCACAATGCGCATGAGGCGGGAGTGACAGGAGTCATGCTTCCGTTTGTCCGTGGGGCACAGGATATTATCAATCTCAGAAAGACGCTGGAAGCAGAAGGCGTAGGAGATATCCGTATTTTTGCAAAAATAGAGAATCTTGCCGGTTATGAGGCGATTGACGAGATCATTCCTGAAAGTGATATGATCGTGATCGCCAGAGGAGATCTGGGAATGGCAGTTCCGCTCTGGGAGCTTCCGACGATCCAGAAGGATATCAGTGAGCGTTGTAAGAAGGCAGGAAAGCCGTTTATGGTTGTGACACAGCTTCTTCATTCGATGGAGGAGGCGATGGTTCCGACAAGAGCCGAGGTTTCGGATATTTATAATGCGGTGTTGGATGGCGCAGATGCATTAATGCTGACAGGAGAGACGGCAGCCGGTAATTATCCGGGCATTGCCATGGGATACCTGGTGCAGACTGCCAAGCAGGCATGCGCATATCTGGACAAAGATAACGACAAATGATCATGTAGTCATAAAGGAGGAGCGGAATGGCAGGATCTGTAGAACATATGGCAGTGGCAGTGGAACTGCTGCGGGAGGATCAGAGGCAGCAGGGAAGCTTTCTGAAGCTGAAGGATCCGGTACATTTTGTTCTGGGGAATCTTGCGCCGGACGGCATTATGTCCCGGAAAGGCTATGTGCGGTCCATGAAGATGCATACGCATTTTCGCGATGGCATTCCGGACTGGGAATTTACAAGGGAAGATCATCAGAAAGTCTTTCATCAGAGGATTCGCAGCTTTTGTGTACAGATGCTGTCGGAACATGCTTTGGACCAGGATCTGTATCTGGGTTATGTGACACATATTCTGACGGATGAGATCTTTATGAAAACAATCCGGCAGGAATTCATGGAAAAGATTGCGGCAATCGGACTGACGGACCGGGATGCGGAAACCTTTGAGCATTTTACCTATGATGTCAACCAGATTGATTTCAGACTGGGCAGGGAGTATCCGGGGATCAAACGTGCAGAGGATTGTCTGCGCTGCGAGGATTCGTGCAGCATTCTGGAGATGGTGGAGCCGGAGAGGAAGGCAGATCCTGACGCAGCAAAGCAGGAGTTGGAGAAGGTGGCGTATCTTAATGTGGTGAAGCCGGATCCGGAAAAGGTAGAAGATATTGATGCAGCAAAGCCGGCGGAGAGAGTGGCGATGATCACTTCGGAAGAGCTTGCGGACAGCCGTGAGTGGGTCCGGAATTTCTTTTTTGATCGGGCGCCTGCGCCGCAGAAGCCGGTTTATTACACCTATGACCGCGCAGTGGAATTTATCGGGGAAGCGGCAGCTTTCATAAAACAGAAGCTTCCGGAATATATTTGATAAAGACAAGCACGGAGTATCACAGAGACGGAATGGAACACAGAAGGAGACAGATGGCGGGAAGAAAACGGCATGTCCGAGGAAGAAAAGGAAATCAAAAGAAAAAACAGAAAACGAAGCGTCGGCTATGGCTTTTGTTTGCATTGTCGGTGCTTTTTTTAGGGTGCATTCTGTACGACTGCCAGCGGAAGGGGCTGCTGCAGAAGGAATGGAATAAGATCACACAGCCGGGAAGTACCGAAAAACCTGTCTCCACCACATCAGGGGATGAGCAGATGATCCGTGTGCTGTTGACGAACGATGCCATGAACAGCATATACCATGATAAGGTTCGGATCAGTGGAACGGCGGAGTTACTTGTCCGACAAAACGGACAGACAAAGGTGTATGATAAGGGACAGACCGTTTCAGTGTCTGCAAATAATACAAAGAAATCTGCGAAAACAGTCAGGATATCCTGTCCGAAGGGGAGGATACGGGTTGAATCGATTACGCGGTCCGGAAAGGTGCAGGCGTATCGGGGAACCATGAAGCTTGTCCGAAAGAAGCAAGGATTTATCTTGATCAATACTTTGTCGCTGAGGGAATATCTGTATGGTGTTGTGCCGAGTGAAATGCCGTCTTCGTATCCGATGGAGGCGTTAAAGGCACAGGCGGTCTGTGCCAGATCCTTTGCATGGAGACAGATGCGTTCCAACAGTTATAAAGCGTATGGTGCCGATGTGGATGATACGACGGCATTTCAAGTGTATCATATGGCAGGAGAGGATGCGCGAACCAGAAGGGCAGTTGACCGCACGGCAGGAAAGAAGGTTTATTCCGGGGATCACGTTATTACAACCTATTATTATTCCACGTCCTGGGGCTGCAGCGCTTCCGAGCAGGAGGCATGGGGAACGGCAAAAGGAAGTAATTACCCGGTTCGATTTCAGACGGACAGTGAGGATGTGGGACAGGGACTGTCAAGCGAGATGCGCTTTTATGACTTTATCACGGGCAGCAAAGAAACCTATGATTCCGGGTATGACTGGTACCGATGGAGTGTGACGCTTTCGGCAGATACGCTGGGAGCAAAGCTTGGCATCGGAACTGTTCGAAAGATCACGGTGATATCGCGCGGCAAAAGCGGACTGATCCGGAAGCTTCGCGTCCGTGGTTCGCTTGGAAGGATCACGCTGGAGGGGCAGGAGGAGATCCGTCAGAAGCTGTATCCGTCAGGAACTGAGATTACGAAGAAGAAATCCGGAGAAACGGCAGTATTATCCATGCTTCCAAGTGCGGCGTTTACAGTGTTAGATGGCTCCGAAAAAGGAACGGGGACATTTACGCTGATCGGCGGCGGTCTTGGTCACGGCGTGGGAATGAGTCAGAACGGAGCCGGAGAAATGGCACGGCAGGGCAAAAACTACCGGCAGATATTAAAACATTACTACAGTCATTGCAAGGTACAGTAGAAAATCAATATAGTATTTTACAAATGATAAATCAATGCAAAAGATAAAAATAAGAAAGCATAAACACCGATACATAAGGCGAAAGCGGATGAAAACCTCATTACATATCAGTTTGAGTTATTTATTTAAGAAACGCTGAATCGTATAGTTTAACCATCCGCCAAAGAACAGAATATACATACAGGCGTAGAGCCATACCATCAGCAACGCGATCGTAGTCATGGTTCCGTAGATGGAAGAATAATTGCTGATATGATCTACATAGAAGGAATAGAGAAAGGAAAATCCCAACCATCCGATAGTTGCGGTGAGGGCACCCGGAAGCTGGCTGGCAAACGGCACGCGTCTTGGGCGGATCTGATTGCCGGTGATCTCTTCGGATGGAACAAATTCCGGCACATAACCATGCAGCCGGTGATTTGGGATCAGCACATACATGCCGGTGAAAAACAGCAGCATGACAAAGAATCCTGCGGTGGAACGGAAGCTGATGATCGGCAGCAGGATATGCGTCAAAAGCGGAAATATTTTCGTGATATGCAGATAAAGCTGGTTGCCGAAAACAAACAGGATCAGAGTCGCTACGATCAACAGGGCAAAAAGCAGGGTGTAGAACATAGCCCAGAGTCGCAGTGTGAAATAGCCACGTGTCTCCGGAATCTTGTATACGGAGTTTAATCCATAGATGATCGAAAGAAATGATTTCGAGCCGAGCCACAATGCGGCGATGACGGTCACGGGCAGGAGAGTCGCTGTCTGTGCAGTATAAATATTATTGATGATATCCGTCATGAATGTGCGGAAGGATTGCGGCACAAAATGCTCCAATGCCGTGATCAAAAGCTCCGGCGATAACGGGAGACGCTGCAGAAGAACAAGCATAAACATGACGAACGGAAAAAAGGACAGGATCATCATAAATGCAGCCTGTCCGGCATAGGCAGAAACAGCGGTATCAAGAAGATTAAAGCCAAGAAGTTTTCCCTTGCGGTAAATAACCTGTGGAACAGTTTTGGGCTCTTCGTTCCACTGCTGTTTCAGGCGATCAAATGCTTTTTGGAATTTGTTCAGATTCTCATTCTTTTTCATTGCTTTTCCTCACTTCATACTTCTTGGATACCGGCGTGTGGTTTACGGGGTTAAAAGCTGGTATTGTCCCGAAAGAAGGACATCCCTGAGCTGTCTGGTATCTAAGATCGTTTCATCGGTCTTAATGCCTCCCTTGGCAACATCCTCCAGCTCATGAAAATCGCTTCCGGAGGATTCGATCATATGAAATTCATCGGTCCATTCGCGCGCAAGCTCATTCCGGTTGTCGTGTCTCGGATTGCCGTTGTAGCTTTCGGCACCGTCCAGATATTGTGGATCGGCAGGATTGCAGTAGGTTCTGTATGGATGCGCCTGAAGCAGCAGAATGTCGTTGTCGTGGCACAAATTGTATAGCTCAGGTAGAGACATTTCATGAATATCCGGGTGTGTGAGGATAAATTCTTCGGTAATTCCATAAAGAAGATAGTCGTTCGGACTGCCCGGCAGATTTGCCTCCGCACCGAGAAGAACCGTAAAGCCGATCTGCCCGGCTGCCTTTCTGGCGGAGCGGTATCCATTTAAGAAATATTGCACATAATCGTCATTATCGGTAAGACCGCTGCGGTCCTGCGCCCATTTACAGTAATGATCGGTAATGACAATGGCATCATAACCTGCTTTCTGGTACAGAGCAGGAATTTTTGTGGCGGATACATTTGCACATGGACTCGCCTCGCTGGTGTGAGCATGCATTTCTATTTTCATCGGTGAGACCTCTTTTTATAATTCGTAAACGTAAGTTAATGTTGTGGGACAGCTGTTTGAAACCGCCACACTAGCGTTATCCTATCATTTTATGGAGTGCTTGTCAAAAATATGCGGAAATAATATAATGAAGAAAACGAGAACAGAATGGAGGAAGAAATATGCATAGTTTTCAGTCTTTTACAGCAGATATGCTGGAGTGCAGTCCGTTTGACAAAATTGGTAAGGAATGGATGTTAGTGACTGCCGGCAACGAGGAGAAGGTCAATACAATGACTGCTTCCTGGGGTGGCATGGGTGTAATGTGGGGCAAGAATGCGGCGTTTGTTGTGATCCGTCAGAGCCGTTACACAAAAGAGTTCATTGATCGTGAGGGAACATTTTCTCTGTCCTTCTTAGGAGAAAAGCACCGCAATATGCTCAAATATCTCGGAACTGTTTCCGGCAGAACCGAGGATAAGCTGAAGGAAGCCGGTGTGGAGATCGATTATCAGAACGGTGTTCCGTATGTGGATCAGGCGAATCTTGTGCTGATCTGCCGCGCGATGTCTGCGACAGAGATTAAACCGGAGGAGTTTCTGGATGGTGAGATTGATGAAAAATGGTATGCGGATAAGGATTATCATACCTTATATATTGCTGAGATCACGGATTTTCTGGCACGCTGATTGTGACTAAAATGTGATGAAAATATGTCAAAAGTACGGCAGAAAACAGTCATAAATGTGACAGCGTTTAAAATAGAAGAAATCTACAATGAATTGTAAAAACGAAACCCATGGAAAGCTAATGAATACCGTATTTTCCAGTGGTTTCCGCCTGTTTTTTGTCTTGTGACATTGACATAAAAATATGAGTGTGCTAATATGAGTTTGCAAATTTATATTCTTATTAAGGAGGCAATATTATGAGATTATCAAATGTAGCAAAAAGAGTATTTTCCGTTGCATTAGCAGCAACTGTTGCAGCATCTTCTATCGTTGCTGTACCACAGGTTTCCAAGAAGGCTGACGCTGCATCCAGCGCAACTGCATATCTTTGCTTCGCAAGTAAGGGCTATAATGGTGTTCTTTCAAACCATAATGTCTCAGACCGCAGCAAGGGTGTTATGAATGGAAACAAGAAGGCTTCTATTTCCGGAATCAAGCTTTCCAATGCAACCATCAAGAAGGGCAAGTTCACAGTTACTGTATCTGCTTCAGGTGCTAAGCTGAAATCCTTCGCAAAGGATAAGGGCTGGAACAGCATCTATGTTGATACAAGCCTTGCAGGTAAGGATAAGAAGAAACTCAAAGTTACTTCTGCAACCTTAAAGATCGATGGTAAGACTGTAAAGACAGTTAAGAAACCTACCCTCACTCCTGATCCGGGTGCAAAACAGGACTTTACTCAGGTAATGGTTGTTAATACCTGGAACAAGTATTCTCAGAAGAAGTACAAGGCAGCAAGCTGCAAGAAAATGCCTAAGAAGAGCATTTCTGTTACAATTTCCGGTACATTAAAATAATCTGACGTATTGTTGATTGTTTTACAGGATCGTGTAGATATTCTACATAACGAAAGGTGTATGGAAACGGATTGTTTCGTTTTCATGCACTTTTTTCTTTATTGTACTTTTTTTATTCGAAGAGGATATTTCCGGAGACTGATCCGTGTATAAAGTGAAAGGAGGGAAGCGGTGGCAATGACAACGACAGAGATAAAGCAGGATCTGAAAATAATATATGACAGAGAGTGCGACCGTATATATCGTATTGCCATGGTGTATCTGCGCAATGTCTGTGATGCGGAGGATGCAGTGCAGGCAGTCTTTGTGAAGCTGTTGGAAAAACCACAGTGCTTTGAGGATGAAGAGCACGAAAAAGCGTGGTTTATTCTGGTGACGAAAAATTACTGCAGGGATATATTGCGGTCATCGTGGAGAAAACGGATCGATCTGGGGGATATACCGGAGCGTGCATCGGAGGATGCGATGGAAAGCGATGTACTTATCCATATGATGAAGCTTCCCGTGAAATATCGGGAGGTGCTGTATCTGTATTATTATGAGGGGTACTCTGTGGGGGAGATGTCCAAAATGTTGGATAGAAAAGAGAGTACGATTCAGACACAGCTTGCCACAGCAAGAAAGAAGTTAAAAATCGAGTTGGAAAAGGAGGGATTTATCTATGCGGGAAAATGATGTACGGAAATTATTTGAACCTTTTGCGCTTGATGAAGAAAAAAAGGAGGAGCTGTGGACACAGATATCAAACAGGGGGGAACAGACAGAAGCAGAGGACGGGAGCCTTATTGTGTCAAAGCAGCGTAGACTGCGGGGATGGCATCGTGCTGTAGCAGCGGCAGCGATTGTGCTTCTTTTATGGGGGGCCGGCGCAGCAGTAAATGCAGCAACCGGAGGAAACCTGGCAAAGCAGATCAGGGAGTGGTTCCGACAGGCTGCTGATCCACAGACCGAACAGGATATCGTGGAAGAGGCGGTGACAATAGGCAGTAAAACGGGAGAAGTTTACGCACCGGATATTATGGCAAGGAATGAGAGGTATCTGGTGTTTGGCAATCTTCGAGGTATTCTGGTGTATGATCTGCAAAAGGACCGGCTTCTTGGGAGCATAGACACACAGAAAATCGGCTGTGCCTATTTTGGGACATACCGTACGCATACAAGACTGCTGCTGAAAAACAAAGATATTTATGTTTTTAATGAAAGTCAAGGCTCGCTAAAGGGAAAGCTGCATCAGTTCCGGATCCGGGAAGAGGAGATTTCGGATGGACAGAGTGAGGAAAAAATTGTCACGATCGGGACGATGACAGTGAAGAATGAGGCTGCGGATTTGTTCCGACAATGGAAGAAACAGGAAAAGACCAGGGATACGTTTGACACCTTTGCGGAGGATAAGGCTTATACGGATACAATGGGGTATCTGTGGCGTGGCGATCCCGCCCGTTACAGCAGAAATTCATACCCATGGAAAAGCGCAGACGGAAAGAAAACATTAAATTTTCTAACGATTCAGGATGGAATCTATCGGTTGTATGAATGTAATAGGAAAGACAAAAAGCTTGCGGTTTACAGGCTGTGCCTGACGGTGGAAGAACGAAAAAGAAGACCTCTGCCGGAGTTTCGTTATACCGGAAATGACCGGGCACTTGCGGCGATCATATCCTATCAGCAGGAACAGTATAAGGAAAAGGAAGGACAGGGCTGCTGGATTCCGGGCTTCATTATTTTCAAAAGGGTCTGGGAAGGGGATCAGTATCTTGTCTTTGGTTATTTTGGGGGGATCGGATACCGGAAGATCGGGAATATCCTGCAGTGCGTGGACGGAAGCAACGATCCGGCATGCTTCCATCTGAAAAAGACAGCAGACGGCTATCAGGTACAGAAGGTAGACTATACCGGGGATGGTGCATTTTATGGTAAGGGGATCCGCAAGTTTACCCGTAATTATCCGGGACTTTATAAAAAATATTTTCATTTTGATAATAACAAGAAAAAAAAGAACCATTTGAGATATCTTCAGATGTATGTAAAAAATAATGATCTGGATGTGAAATATTATATGATATCCGAAGATCCGGTCAAGATTTTTAAATAATGTGACTCATGCTTCGCACATGGAATGATACCTGAGCCCATACTATTTCTTATGTCCATAAAATGAAATATCCATTTTGCTTCGGAAAATAAGTTGATCCGTGAGCTATGTCTAAAAAATTGACGCAGATCAGTAGGATTTCTGAAAAATCTTTGCTTTGCAATGCTTTGATAAATACGCATCCGCATGACTGAGCCCTATAGGTGGGCTCAGCTATTTCGGACGGCACGCTCCCGCTACCACTGCACCACGCA
>ERZ773200.95-NODE-95-length-101373-cov-3.816883_pt1 | contig 101373 bp, 113 predicted proteins | sample MGYA00581008_ERZ773200 | MGnify/ENA primary metagenome ERZ773200 (study PRJEB29015, sample SAMEA2737770) | human gut metagenome | biome: human gut; feature: human-associated habitat; material: faeces | place: China | collected 2012 ... | reverse complement strand
TGCTCGTTTGTTGCCGTCATCTGACAGGGTACGAAGCCGGATCCTGTTTACAGACATCAATGCTGTCTCAATAGAAGAGAAGAAAGCAGAGAGTGCCAGCAAAACAGCAAGTACGATAAATTGGTAAGTGTCACGTATGTCCACTTTAAATGTTCACTCCTTTGGTGTTTTGATAGAATAAATACCTTAATGGTAAAAATATGCATTTATTATATAGCATATAGAAAAAAATTAAAATATCTATGGAAAAAATGGAGGGAAAAATGAACAAAATGGAGAAAAACAGTAGCGAAAAACTATTACGACAGCTTATTGCAACGCTAAGGATGGAAGGAAGCCTGGTGTCAGCCAGCCTGGGAGAAAGTGACAAATATAACATTATAGTAATTAATGGCGAAAGCCTAACCGGGGAAGACATGGGGAATTCTTTGTACAATGGTGAATGCAAAAGAAAAAGTGGCAAGGAACTGGAAAACATCATATCAAAAAAGCTGATTGGCCTTGGTATACCAACCAGACTAAAAGGATATAAATATATGCTTTCTGCAATTGAACAGGTGCTGGAGGATGAAACCTCACTTGAGGGAGTTACCAAGATACTTTATCCTGATGTGGCGAAGAAGTATAATTCAACACCTCAAAGAGTGGAAAAAGCCATAAGGCATGCCATAGAAGTAGCATGGACTGATAATGGGGTAGAGCTTAGGCGAGAGTTTCAAGACAGAAAGGAAAACAAAAGACCAACTAATTCAGAGTTTATTTCAAGAATAAGTGCTTATATAAAGATGTCAGCATAAAGAATATTATAGGCTTAGTTTTGTACGTTTTACAAAGCTAAGCTTTTTTTACTTAGATTTAATATTCTTAAGATTTTTGATTTAACAATGAATTAATAGAATAGCAAATCAAGAACACTGTTTTTAATCTGGAAATGCAGACTACAAGTTATGCGGAACTACCTAAGAGATCACGCTATTATCAGGATGTGATAGACCTTAATATAATTGAAAAAGGGGATACATATGATATACTAGGAGTAAGCTATGTTATCTTTATTTGTACCTTTGATTTCTTTAAGAAGAACAGAAGTGTGTATGAGTTCGAGAATATATGTGTTGATGATGCTAACATAAGGTTGAATGATGAAACCCATAAGATTTTTTTGAACACCAAGGGTGATAGAGATGGCATAGGCAGGGAACTACAGTTGTTATTAGACTATTTCGATGGCAGGGAACCAGAAAGTAAGCTTGCAAGGGACATGCAGAAGAAGGTATTTGAGGCCAGAGGAAATGACCAATGGAGGCGTGAGTATATGTCATATCAGATGGAATTAAATCAACAGTATAAGAATGGTAGAGCAGAAGGCATAGAACAGGGCATGAAGCAAGGCATAGAACAGGGAAAAAAACAAGGAGTGCAGCAGGCAACAGAGGATATTAATAAGTTAATTAAAGTTTTGCTCTCACAGAAGAAGTATGATGAATTGGAGAAGATGTCGGAAGACAAGGAATACCAGAATGAGCTAATGAAGAAATACAACATAATAGAATAGTCTGTAATAGGAATATCATATAGTTTTTGCACCAAAGTATACGAGACAGGTAATACACAAGAATAAGACAGAGACGCCGGGCGGCTATTTGTGAGAGAGGGAGGATATGGTGGAGATAAGTATTGTGTGGGGAAATATCACATAAGAAGCTTCTCAAAACGTCCTCAACGACAAAAATGTATGCGAAAGGAAATATATCCCACGACAGAACCCCAAAAACAAAACCAAGGGAAAGTGATGTATCACTTTCCCTTGGTAAATCATATATAATTCAATTTTAATTTCTAGCAACAACACATATTAAGCAAACATAGTGTTGTGCAAGGATCAGCGCAACACATTGCACCGGAATCGCCACCATATGAATACTGGCGGGTGTTGTACCATTGACCACCACTTTCAAGTGTTTGAACAAGTCTTTGGTATGTCTGGTTGTCAGGTTCCATCTGCAAAGCAGTTCGTGCAAAATCAAGAGCCATGACATTGTTACCTAGACCGTTGTTTGCCAAAGAACTTAAGAAATACCACTGAGCGGTACGGTCCTGAATATTGCTCAGGACATTTAAAGCTTCCTGAAAACGCCTATTGTTGATGTAGTTAGAAGCAGCAGTGTAATAGGAAGCATCCTGACCGTAATACTGACTGGACTGTCCCTGCCCACTGTTAAAACCGCCGAAGCCTCCAAAACCACCAAACAAATCATCAAAAGGATTGCCGGAATAACCACCACCGTAGTTGCCGTTACCTGAACCACCATAGGCAGAACCACCATTACCATAGCCACCGGAACCGTAGCCACCTGAATAACCATTCTTACGCTCATCCATAATCTGATTGTAAGCCTGACCAACTAACTTAAACATCTCCTCCGCCTTATCCTTATTAGGATTGTTAATATTAGCATCGGGATGATACTTGCGACTTAATTTTCTATATGCCTGTTTTACTTCATCATCTGTGGCATCTCGTGAAATGCCAAGAACTTTATATGGATCACTCATATCAAACTCCTAAAAAACTAAAGTTATGTAAACCTAATAGCTTACGCATTAACCTTAGTCATTCTCTTTTATTATATTGTCTGATGCTACATCTTCTCCACGTCGTTCCTTCAGATTCTTATAGTAGACCGTCCAAACCCCGGCGTAAAGGATATTTCTAAGAACCTCAGCATTCTCCAAAATAGGAAGATACTCGAACTCCTTAGAGCATTCAGCCATCATCATCTGTAGCATGCCCTTTATTCTATCATCAAACCCCTGTTCATTGCAAATAGATTTGAAAGGATTGTAATGATTCTTCTTAATATCCTCCTCCAAATCATCATAGGCATCAAGAATATAAATAAATTTGCCAAGGAAAAAACCAATGCGGCTAAGAGAAGCAGCCCACTGGTCGTCTTTTGGAACAAAAAGGACAGACATAATGCGACCGAAAAGCCCTGCCATAACGTCAATGTTCGTCTCATTCTCTTTTTCGCGGGTACCTAATTCGGTGAGAAGAGACGAAATAACTTCTGCCTTCTTGTTATAATCAAAGCCATCATCAGGATGCTTGGTTTTTAAAAGCTTGGCAAAAGCAAGTTTCAAAACACTGCGGTCATCATTCCAGTCGTCCATAGCCTTATAATAAGATAATAAAATATTCATATCAGCCACGTAATCTGAGTAAATACTGGAAGACATAGGCTGTGCCTTAAGGGGATGACGAATACATTTGTGCTCAGAATGAGCAACCTTCGGTTCGTACAAAGAAGTAAGAAGCATTACAAGAAAAGTCATATCATAAGAAAGTGTAAACTGCCCGACAAAACCATAGCGGGACCTTAAAGAATAACACAAACCACAATAAAAACTCTTGTAAACATCAAACTCCTTAAATTTTAATTCCGGTTTATTAATAACAACATATCCAAACATAAAAAACTAACTTCTTCTTATAAAAGTGGCGTTGCACTTAGGGCAACGAATCTGAATCTTACCGTGTCCTTTAGGAATACGAATCCTCTGGCCACATCCCGGACACTTGTAGAAATGATAATACTTGCGCTGACCGGCAAGGTTCTTCTCATTGGCAACCTTGTTGCGCCAACTACCGAGAATACGCATATACTTCTCGTTTTCAGCAGCACGCTTATAAATATTACGTGAAAACATTCTAAAATAAGTATAGATAATAAGAAGCAAAATCAAAGTACTAAAAAGGGAACCAAGTCTTCTTGGAACAAAAAGCGAAATAATACACAACGCAATTGTAAGTCCAAGCAAAAACTTAGAAAACTGATCTGCACCATATCTTCCATACATAAATTTTGAAAATCTATCTCTCCAATTCATAAACATGTCACCTCACCAATCATCTTGAATATTGTAGACTGATCATTCAATATAAAAAACAGTCATCTTAATACTGAAGACCAATCATCTGAAATATTGTAGTCGATATTAAGAGTGTAAGTCCAATGCCCGATAAAAGCAATGGCAAAGGGTTTGAATTTACATTTAAGTCATAAAAGTTTACAAATATGTAAAAAATGATAAGCATAAAAACGTTTTTATTAAAAAAGGAAACAAACTGACTAAAAATACTGAATTATTACTAAAATGACAATATCGAGCATTGAAAAAGGACGAAAAATAGAGTATTATGGAAAAGAAAAAGAGCTAAGCAACGTTAGCTATAAGCTATATGAGTGTATAAGTGATTTTTATAGAAGATGTATAAATATGCACAAAGCATATGATAAAAGTAATAAATATAAGAATATACATCAGGTTCTTTATAAATTATGTAAAGCTTATAAATAGACAACAAAGGGAAGACAATAGTATACAAAAGACGCTATGTAAAAAATAGGAGGGGAGATTCACTGTATGTACGTGAAGAAGAACAGCTGGGTTAAGCATTTAGACTTTATACTGGCTGATTTGTTGTGCATTAATTTAACGTTATTGATTGCATATTTTCTACGCAATGGAGTACGTAATGTATATGCGCTAAAGGAGTACAGAACACTTCTTTTTGCAATAATGGCACTGCATTTCTGCATAAGTTTTTTCTCGAATACATATTCAGACATCCTAAGAAGAGGATATTTTCAGGAATTTAAAAGAGTACTTGTTCATAATACAGGATTAATGCTATTTATAATGGTATTTATGTTCTTTACTCATACAGGAGCAATATACTCAAGATTAATGATTTTTGCATTCTGGGTAATGGACATTTTTGCAATGTATTTTGTACATATTTGCTTAAAAACATTTTTAAGAAAAAGAGATTACCGAGAGAAGAAGCAAACTAAACTTTTGATAATTACTACACCGGAAAATATGGAAAAAGTAATCAGTGAAGTAAACGATGGACCGGACAAGAGTTTTGAAATAGTAGGAATAGCATTAAACACAAATGAGGAAGGAATTAAAGAGTGCCAGGGAATACCGGTAGTTTCAGAAGTAACAGATATGTATGACTATGTTTGCAAAAATGTTGTAGATGAAGTTTTACTTAATTTAAACTATCCATCAGATAAGTTTGATCAGATAGTGGAAACTTTAGTTAATATAGGAATTACCGTAGATATTAAATTAAATATTAAGTTTAATGGTGGAATTCAGGAGTTCGGACACATTAACGGTACTAAGATTATAAGAACAAGTGCCAATACTGTAACAATAACAGAGATGGCATTAAAGAGAGCCATGGATATCTGTGCAGGCATTGTTGGATGTATAGTTACAGGTATACTTTTTATATTTGTGGCACCTGCAATTAAGATAGCAGATCCTAAGGGACCTGTATTCTTCGGACAGAAGAGAGTTGGTCGTAACGGAAGAACCTTCACTATATACAAGTTCCGTTCAATGTATGTAGATGCAGAACAACGCAAGAAGGAACTTATGGCGAAGAACAAGATGGACGGTCTTATGTTTAAGATGGATGCTGATCCTAGAATTATAGGAAGCGGTCCGGACGGAACAAGAAAGGGACTTGGATATTATCTTAGACATCTGTCTATAGATGAATTCCCTAACTTCTGGAGCATCCTGAAAGGCGATATGAGTCTTGTAGGAACAAGACCACCAACAATGGATGAATACAATCAGTACGAATTGCATCACAAGAGCCGTCTGGCAGCAAAACCGGGACTTACAGGAATGTGGCAGGTAAGTGGCAGAAGTGATTTTACTGATTTCGAAGAAATAGTAAAAATGGACAGCGATTATATTAAGAACTGGAATATAGGACTTGATATAAAAATAATTCTGAAAACAGTGCTGGTAGTGCTGGGACAGAAGGGATCGGTGTAATATTTGGCAAAATATGCAAGGGGATAAAAAGTGCATAAGAAGAATAAAGATAAATTAAGAATCGCAATGTTAGGTCATAAGAGAATACCTTCAAGAGAAGGTGGCGTGGAAATTGTGGTGGAAGAACTTTGTACAAGAATGGTTAACAAAGGTCACAAAGTAACATGCTACAACCGTGGTGGACACCATGTTAGCGGTAGGGAATTTGACAGTGCGAAGATTAAAAACTACAAAGGAATAAACCTGAAAACAGTGCCTACAATAAACTGCAAAGGGTTGGCAGCAATGTCAGCCTCAGTTTTTGCAGGCATAAAAGCGTCTATGGGAAGATACGATATTGTTCATTTTCACGCAGAAGGACCTTGTGCAATGTTATGGCTTCCTAAGTTATTCGGCAAGAGATGCATAGCAACAATTCACGGCCTGGACCATCAGAGAGCTAAGTGGGGCAAGCTTGCAAGTACATATATAATGATGGGTGAAAAGTGTGCAGTAAAGCACGCAGACGAAATAATAGTATTAAGCCGTGGCGTGCAGGATTATTTCAGAGATACATATGGAAGAGAGACCAAGTTTATTCCTAACGGAGTAAACAGACCTATAGTAAGAGAGCCACAGATTATAAAAGCAAAATTCGGATTGGAAAAAGATGATTACATCCTATTCCTGGGACGACTGGTTCCTGAAAAAGGGCTTAAGTATCTGGTAGAAGCTTTTAAAAAAGTAAAAACAGATAAGAAATTGGTAATAGCCGGTGGAAGTTCAGATACAGATGAGTTTGCTAACGAATTAAGACAGATGGCAAAAGATGACGACAGAATAATCTTTACAGGATTCGTTCAGGGAGAAGAATTGGATGAGTTATACAGTAATGCGTATGTATATACACTTCCAAGTGACCTGGAGGGAATGCCACTGAGCCTGCTTGAAGCAATGAGCTATGGTAACTGCTGTCTTGTATCAGATATAGATGAATGCGCGCCAGTTGTAGAAGACAAGGCACTGGTATTCAAAAAATCAGATGTAGATGACTTAAGAGAAAAACTACAGCAGGCTTGTGATAAGCCTAAGATTGTTAAGAAATATAAAGAAGAAGCTGCAGATTTCATTTGCAAAAAATACAATTGGGATGATGTGGTTGAGAAAACAATGGAGTTGTATAGAGGATAGAATATGGAAAAGAAACATTATGGTGCGATAGATGGCTTAAGAGCTATTGCAGCAATTGGTATCGTTATGATGCATATGGGAGCAAATAATAACTATGAAATAGGTGGATATATTTATAATAAAATTATTCCATCATTTACTAATTTTGTATTTTTGTTTATGGTGATTTCGGCTTTTGGAATGTGCTGTGGATATTATGAAAAAATATTAAAAAACGAAATAAAATTAGAAAAATTTTATGTGAAAAGATTTAAAAAAATATTGCCATTTTTTGCACTATTAGTTTTTGCAGATTTAATTATGTCACCTTCGATTGAATCTTTATATGAAGCCTTTGCAGATTTGACATTAATGTTTGGTTTTTAGGACTGATATTTGTCTTTTACATATGTTTTCCTTTTTATTGTGTTTTAATACAGAATAAAAAGAGAGCTTGGATAGCTTTCGGAATTAGTGTGATATATAATTTAATAGGTTCAAATTATTTTGAGATAAACAGAACAAATATCCTTTATAGTGCATGTTTCTTTATAGCTGGAGGATTAGTTTATTTATATAGAAATGAAATATCAAAAATAAAAGCATGGCAAATATTAAGTGTTATGAGTATTACTATTGTTGTATATTATCTGCTGAATGGTAATGTGTTTATGTGTCTATTAGTTTCAGTAGTGATGCTATTATATGCGATTACTTCAAATGTAAAAGTATTGGACAATAAGATAGCTAAATTCTTAAGTGGAATAAGTATGGAGATATATTTATGCCATATGATGGTGTTTAGAATACTACAAAAAATGAAGATTACTAATATATTTGGAAATGGATGGATTCAATATTTTATTACAGTAATATTAACTTTAATAGGAGCGATTATATTTGCAATTATAGTCAGAAAAGTGTTTGAAGTTGTAGAAAGTAAAATAAAGTAAAAAATATAAGGAATAAAATATGAAGATTTTAATGGTAAATAAGTTTTTGTATCCAAATGGAGGCTCAGAAACATATATATTCAAATTAGGTGAGTATTTAGAAAGGCAGGGACACGAAGTACAATACTTTGGAATGGAACATGAAGGAAGATGTGTTGGAAATCATGCAGAAGCCTATACATCTGATATGGACTTTCATGGAGGCTCAAAGCTTTCTAAATTGACTTATCCAATTAAAACTATATATTCAAGCGAGGCAAGAAAGAAAATCAGACTTGTTCTTGAAGACTTTCAGCCTGATGTGGTTCATTTAAACAATTTTACATATCAGATAACTCCAAGTGTTATATTAGAAATAAAGAAATGGTCAAAACAGACAGGACATAAATGCAAGATTGTGTTTACAGCACACGATTATAATCTGGTTTGCCCAAATCATATGTGTAACAATCCTAATACACACGAAAACTGTGAAAAATGTTTAGGTGGACATTTTATAAATTGCTTCAAAGGAAAGTGTATTCATGGAAGCACAGCCAAATCAGCAGTTGGAACAATGGAAGCAATGTTTTGGAAAATGAAAGGAACATATAAATACATAGATTCAATGATATGTTGTAGTGAATTTATGAAGACAAAGATGGATTCAAATCCTTTGTTTGCAAGTAAGACTATTGCACTTCATAATTTTATAGATAAAGTTGAATGGAAAGAAGCAGAGAAGAAAGATTATGTTCTTTACTTCGGAAGATTTTCAGAAGAAAAAGGAATAGGAACACTTATAGAAGTGTGTAAGAAACTTCCAGATGTTCAGTTTATATTTGCGGGAACAGGTCCTTTGGAAGAAGAAATTAATGGAATTAGCAATATTAAAAATGTAGGTTTTCAAAAGGGAGAAGATCTTGAAAAACTTATAAGAGAAGCAAGATTCTCTATATATCCATCAGAATGGTATGAAAATTGCCCATTTTCAGTAATGGAAAGTCAGATGTATGGAACGCCGGTTCTTGGTGCTAATATTGGAGGAATTCCAGAACTGATATCAGTAGGAAAGACTGGGGAATTGTTTGAAAGCGGAAATGGCGAAGATTTAAAGAGTAAAATCGATGAATTGTGGAATGACAAAGAAAAGTTAGATAAATACAGTGAAAACTGTAAAGATATTAGCTTTGATACTATTGAGGAATATTGTAATAAATTGGTAAAGATATACGAATAAAAGAAAGCAGGAGAGAAAAATATGGCTGAGAAAAAATTAAACGGTACGGTTATTGTAACATACAGATGTAACGCTCGTTGCTCAATGTGTAATAGATATAAAGCACCTTCAAAACCGGAAGAAGAGATTTCGATTGAAACAATTAAGAAGTTACCTAAAATGTACTTTACAAATATAACAGGTGGAGAACCTTTTATACGTACAGATTTAAAAGATATTGTTAGAGAATTATATAAGAAGAGCGATAGAATTGTTATTTCAACTAATGGATTCTTTACAGATAGAATTGTTGATTTATGTAAGGAATTTCCTAATATCGGAATTCGTATTTCTATTGAAGGTCTTGAACAGACAAATAATGAAATCCGTGGATTAGATGACGGATATAACAAAGGATATACAACACTTAAGAAGTTACGTGAAATGGGAATGAAGGATGTTGGTTTTGGAATGACAGTTCAGGACAAAAATGCACCTGACTTAGTACCACTTTATAAGATTTCTAATGAAATGGGTATGGAATTTGCAACAGCTTCATTACATAACAGTTTCTATTTTGTAGAAGCAAAAAATATAATCAAAGATCGTCCAATGGTTGCTAAAAATTTCGAAGACTTAATTAATGAATTACTTAGATCAAAGAGTCCTAAGAAATGGATGAGAGCTTATTTCAATCACGGACTTATTAACTATATTTATGGACAGAAGAGATTACTTCCTTGTGATATGAGTTTTGACACATTCTTTATTGATCCATATGGTGATGTAATGCCATGTAACGGAACAAAAGACAAAGAAGTAATGGGTAACTTAAACAATCAGAGCTGGGATGAATTATGGAATAGCCCTGAAGCAGAGCAGGTTAGAGCAAAGGTTCGCTGCTGTGACAGAGACTGTTGGATGATAGGTTCAGTGTCTCCAGCAATGCACAAGTACATCTGGAAACCTGGATTCTGGGTACTTAAACATAAGTTTAAAGCATTGTTTAGTAAACACCCATATAGTATGTATGAGAATAAAATTGTACGTGACTACAGAGATGGCAAGGTAACTAAAGAAGAATTAGATAAATGCAGTACTTGTGATATGTGCGCAACAATTAATGACGGATTGAGCGACGCTTCAAGAGAACAGCTTAAAGATAAAAGCGGTGAAGAAATAGTTGATGCAGATATTGCAAAACAAATGGGAGAATAAAGGTAAAAATATGAAACGAGCACTAATAGTAGCAGCTACAGGGGGATTCTTAAAGGGGTTTTTGATATCTGACATGAAATTGCTTCAAAAAATGGGATATGAAGTGCATTGTGCGGCAAATGGAAATTCAGTGTCAACATTTGTACCGGAAGAACTTTTTGCTTCTATTGGAGTTATGTTCCATCAAATTGATTTTTCATCAACATCTCCGATTAGTAAAGAAAGCATTAAAGCATTTAAAGAATATAAAAGACTACTAAAAAAGTATCACTTTGATTTTGTTCATGTACATACGCCTATACCGGGGGCAATTGTGAGAATTGCAACTATGCATGAGAGAAGAAAAGGATGTGTTGTGGCTTATACTACACATGGCTTAACTTTTCCAAAGGGATGTTCTTTAAAGAAAAAGATTGTATATGGAAGTATAGAAAGGATATGCTCACATATTACAGATGGTATTATTACTATTAATAATGAAGATTTCGCACAAATGAAGAAAATGGCCTGCAAGAAAGTTTATCATATTAATGGTGTTGGTGTAGATACAGATAGATATCATAAATGTAAAATAGATAGATACAGTTACAGAAATTCTATAGGATTAACAGATAAAGACATTGCTGTTTTGGAAGTGGGCGAGTTATCAGAGAGAAAAAATCATAGAGTTATTATTGAAGCATTATCTAAGTTAGAAGACGAAAGATATGTTTTTCTTATTTGCGGAAAGGCAATGACTAATTTTGGAACATATGATTTCTTAAAAAAATATGCTGAAGAAAAAAATGTAAGAGTAAAATTTCTTGGATTTAGAAAAGATATTCCAGAACTTAATAAATGTGCAGATATTGCAGTATTGCCTTCTTTGAGGGAAGGATTGGGACTTGCGGGAATTGAGGCATTAGCTTCAGGAGTTCCTGTTATTGGTAGCAGAGTGCAAGGAATAAAGGATTATGTTATTGATGGAAAAACAGGGTATTTGTGTTCTCCTTTAAATGCGGATGAGTTTGCAGATAAAATAAAATTATTAAGTGATGTAAATTTAAGAAGATCAATGAAAAATGCATGTATTGATAAGGCAGAAGAATTCAGAATGGATATTTCACATAAACAAATGAGTGAGATATATGGACAGTTACTTGCAAAGAAGAGTTGATAGGAGAAAAAAGAATGATAGGTGTTTGCATTAAATATTTTCATGAAAATTATGGTGGAATGTTACAAGCATTTGCAACAATAAAAATGCTAGAATCAAGAGAAATGGAATATGAATTAATTAGATACAAAAAGAATCTAACTTTAAGAAAAAAAATAAAATCAATTCCAAGATTGTTGAATACTGTGCTTTTAAAGGATAAATATGAGGCTTTTTTAAAGAAAAAAGGGATGATGAAACACCCGGAATTTGCGGAAAATAATGCAATTCGTATGAAAGCATTTGATGAGTTCAAAAAAAATAAATTCATTAAACTTTCAACAGAGTATGTAGGGTATAAGGAGTTATGCAAGGGAGCAAAGAAATATAGTGCAGTTATATCAGGAAGTGATCAACTTTGGTCACCGGCAGGACTGCCTACAAACTTTTATAATTTGATGTTTGTACCTGATGAAGTTAGAAAAATATCTTATGCATCAAGTTTTGGAGTAAGCCAGATTCCATGGTATCAAACTAAGAGAACAGCGAATTATTTAAAACGTTTAGATTATATTAGTATGCGCGAAAACAGAGGAAGTCAAATCGTAAAAGAACTAATAGGAAAAGAGGTCCCTGTGATTTTAGACCCAGTGTTTAATTTTGATAAAGAACAATGGAAAGAATTGATTCCGGTTAAGAATGAAATATCAGAAGAATATATTTTTGCATACTTTTTGGGGAATACAGTCGAATATCGAAAGAAAGTAGAAGCCGCAGCCAAGAAATTAGGGTATAAGATTGTGGTACTACGACATTTAGATCAGTACATTCCAGAAGATGAAACATTTGGAGATATTGCACTTTACGATGTTGGACCGGAACGATTTATAAATTTATTAAGAGGAGCAGCGTATGTATGTACAGATTCATTTCATGGTTCGTGCTTTTCAATTATAAATAATAAAAAGTTTATAGTATTTAATCGATATGCAGCGGGATCAAAGAATTCAAAAAATTCAAGAATAGATACTCTGTGCAATAATCTTGGCTTACAAGAAAGAAGATATAACTCTAATAAAACTTTAGAAGAACAGTTAAATGAAAATATAGACTATGAGTTGGTAACAGATAAAATTAGAAAGCTAAAACAGGATACAGATAAGTATTTAGATGAGGCGTTTGCTGATATTAAATAGGAATGTGTTAACAATAATAGAGAGTGAAACGGAGAAAATTCGTGATTGAGATAAAAAGTAAAAAGGAGTGTTGCGGATGTACCGCATGCTCAAGTATTTGTCCTAAAAAATGTATTGACATGAAAGAAGATAATGAGGGATTTATTTATCCTAATGTAAACGTAATTGAGTGTATTGATTGCAAATTATGCGAGCAGGTATGCCCTATGACAAAGAAAAGAGAAAATGAAAAGGGAATTCCTGAAAGTATTTTGGCAAGAGATGTAAGAGATAAAGTTCTCTTGACGGGAACATCAGGAAGTGTTTTTACTTCAATTATGGAATATGTATTACAGAAAGACGGAGTTGTATACGGAGTAATTGTAGATGAAGAAAAGGTAGTAAAGCATATTAGAGTGGATTCTCAAAATGATAATAGAATATCAAAAATACCATGCTCAAAATATGTTAGAAGTGAAATAAGAGACATTTTTCCAAAGATAAAGGAAGATTTAACAAGTGGTAAATTAGTATGCTTTTCAGGAGTACCATGTCAAGTAGAAGGATTGAAAAGCTATCTAAATAGAGATTACAAAAATTTATTAACGATTGATGTTATATGTCGTGGAAATCCATCTCCACTTTTTTGGGGAAAATATGTGGAGTACCTAGAAAGGAAATATAAAAGCAAAATAGTTGATATAAGGTTTAGAAACAAAACATTCGGTTATCACAGTGGAACAATGAAAGTTGTGTTTGGAAATGGAAAAGTATATTTTGGTTCTGCAAGAACTAATTATTTTCTTAAAGCATTTTTTTCAGACTTGTGTTCACGTCCATCATGTTATGAATGTAATTTTAAGCATATACAGCATAAATCAGACCTTACACTTTATGACGGTTGGCATGCGTCTGAATTAGCAAACATAGAGGATGATGATAGAGGATATACCAATATTATAATACAAAGTAATAAAGGAAAAGAAATTTTAGACGGCTTAAAGACGTTGAAAAAATATCCCATTGATACTTTAAAGGCGGTTGAACTTGATGGGATTATGGTAGAAAATTCGGTTGAGTGGAATGATAAACGAGAAAGGTTTTTTGATAATATTAATAATGAAAACATAGAAGAACATTGTTTGAAGTTTATGAAGGTATCTTTAAAAGACAAGTTCATAGAGAAAATGAAACGTATATATTACATAAGAAAATTTAATGGTTAAAAATACTCATATGTATAGATATGTTACATAAATAAGACAAGAAAGCATTGGATTGTTAGGAAATGGAATCAGTAAAATATAGTATAATTGTGCCTGTATATAATGCAGAACAATTTCTTGAAAGATGTATAAAAAGTTTAATTGGTCAAACATATAAAAATTTTGAGGTGATTTTTATTAATGATGGCTCAAGTGACACAAGTGGAGATATTTTAAAGAAGTATTGCACATCAGATAAGAGACTAAAGCTTATAGAAAGAACAAATCAAGGAGTTTCATCAGCTAGAAATGAAGGAATTGAAAGAGCTATAGGAGAATACGTTATCTTTGTGGATGCGGATGATTATGTAGAAAAAAATTTATTAGAAAAAATTTCTGAATGTTCATCAAAAGCGGAAATGATAATGTACAATTTTAAAGATAATGGAATTGTAAACAAAATAGAAAAAGAGGTTCCTCCATTTTGTGATGATGTGAGTGAAAGTGCTATACTAATATCGGGATTGAATTCTTTCAGAGGATTTGTATGGAATAAAGCATTTAAAAGAAACATTGTTATTGAAAATGATATAAAATTTAAAGATGATATTCATATGTGTGAAGACTTATGTTTTTGTATTGATTTCTTGGAAAAGAACATAACCACAGCATTCATTTTGGAACCATTGTATTACTATGAACACAGAGGTGTAAGTGCCAGTGCAAATATATTTAGTGCTAAAAGATTTTCAGTTATAAAGGCATATGACTATTTGTTAAGTAAACCACTGATTAGGGGAGAGGAAACTGTGTATAGATGTTATAAACATCAATATATAAGACATTGTTTGTCATTGTGGAAAATGATAAGAAATGATGATGAAAATGTAGGTTACAAAAAGGAACTTTCAGACAGAATAAAGAAAGTTGATTGGAAGTTTGCTATTGATAAATCGTTTAGCATAAAATATAGATTGGTATTTGTAGCAATCAAGATCTTTGGTTAAGGAGTACTGGATATGGTAAGTGTAGTTATACCTGTTTATAATGGAGAAAAGTTTATAAAAAAAAGTATTGATAGTATTATAGAAAACTGGAATGGAACTTATGAGATAATTATTGTCGATGATGGCTCCACAGATGAAACAGCATCTATATGTGATTCAATAGCAAAAAATGATACAAGAATAAGAATTATACATCAAAAAAATGCAGGCGTGAGTAATGCAAGAAATACAGGTATTTATAACGCAAAAGGAGAATGGATAATTTTTGTAGATGCAGATGATTTAGTGCAGGGTGATGCAATAAATGCGTTAGATGGTATTGAATCATCCATAGATTTTGTTGCCTTTGGGACAAAAAAAATACAAGAATGGGATAGAAAACAAATAAATAAAGATGAATTACTGTTGGAAGTGCTTGGTGAGAGTAACGCAATTGGATTTAAAATGAATGCTGTTTGGGCAAAGGCATATAGAAAAGAGATGCTTGATAGTAATAAGATTAGATTTAATGAAAAGTTGTTCCATGGAGAGGATTTGCTTTTTAATGTAGATGTTGCTTTAAAATGCAAAACTGCAGTTATTCTTAACAAAGAGATTTATAAATATATACCTACAGATACATCAGCAACCCATAAATTTCAGAGTAATAGTTTGGAAAATGAGAAAATATTTACATATGAGATAGATAAAAGATTAGGTGAAGATTTTAACATAGATTTAAAGCAAAAAATAAATAATAGAATTAATTGTATGATAATTAACAGCATTTGGATTGTATGTGGGCAAAATATATGTCATACAGAGAATAAGTTGAAGTTTGGCGAAAGAAAAAATATTTTAAAAAATATGATTCAGATGGAGCCTTATAAGTCAGTCATAACAAAAAATATTAATATGGAAAATATTAATTCAAAACAACGTATGATGGTCTCGCTACTAAAGGAAAATAAATATGGTTCTGTTATTTTTATGTTTATGATAAGGAATAGAATTTCAAAATAAAAATTATTATTTGAGTATTATAAGAATTGAAAAGGAGAATAGTTCATTAAATATATAGATAATGAATTATATAAATATATGAAGAAAAAAATAGGAATAATGACATTTCATGCTTCTAACAATAGTGGTTCTATGCTACAGGCATATGCTTTACAGCATTTTTTTAGAGAAAGATATAAAATTGATACTGAGATTATAGATTATTCGAATGAGGTACAGCAAAGAATGTACTCTATACTATGCAAGCCAAAGACATTTAAGGACTTGTTGAGGGACATATTATATCTTTCACATTATAAAAGTATAGCTAGGACAGAAAAAGGATACGATGAATTTAAAAAATATTACAAATTAAGTAAGAAATACAGAAAAAGTGAAGATTTAAAAATTGATGAATCTGAATATTTAGCAATCATAGCTGGAAGTGATCAAGTTTGGAATATTAATGCGATGGATTTTGATGAAAATTATATGCTTCCGTTTGAAAATATTAAAAAAATTGCATACGCTGTTAGTTTGGGCGCTTCAAATCCAAATGAATCAAGCAATAAGGATGTGTATAAAAGTTATATCGAAGATTTTTCAGCAATATCAGTTAGGGAGCAAAATGCAAAAAAATGGATTGAAAATCTAATAGGACGTAAAGTTAATATTTGCGTTGATCCGACACTATTGATAAGTGAAAAGGAATGGCTTAAAATAACGGATGAGTCTATGATAGAAGGTCCATATATCTTTTGGTATGCGATGACTTATAAAGCTGAACAGGCAAATATGTTGAAGAAATTGAGCGAAAAATATGATATGCCCGTGTATATTATGAATGGAAAAGAATGGGCAAGAAGAGGGTTAAGAAGAAAAGGAATTAAATTATCACCAAAGGGTGGACCAAGTGCATTTTTGTCACTTGTTTCAAACGCAACAATGGTTGTGACATCTTCGTTTCATGGTAGTGTTTTTTCGTATGTGTTTAAGAAAAATTTTTGGTATATTGGATTAAATAAAGATGGGGGGGACGATGACAGAGCTTCATTTTTATTAAAACAGATGGGACTTTCGGAAAGATACATTGAAACACAAGAAGCATTGGAAAAGGATTTATTAAAAGTACCAGAATATGATGATAAAAAGTTACAACCGTATGTGGAAGAGTCAATTAATTTTATTGAACAGGAAATTGTTTTTCAAAAAGGAATGATAAAAGATGAAAATTAACAAGAATAGTTTAATATATATGATGAGTTTATTCCCAATTTTAGTATCTCAGGTTGTGTATACTATCATTAACAGCAAATTTGCTACATTCTTATTGGTTTTAAAGATGTTTGTTTTTATCTATTACTTTGGTAAAAAAGTGATAAGACACTATATTTCTGTATTAGATATGGCAATAGGAATGTATTTTGTTGTTTGGGGAATATCTGTATTTATAAATGAAGAGAGTATAGTGGAGTATGCAAAAGAGAGTATTGTTATTTGTACATTAATATTTATGGTGGAGGAAGCTAAGCACACGGATATCAAGGCGTTTTTTGATGCGTTAACTTTGATGTTATTTTCATTGTTTTTGATTAATTTTGTTGTAGCGATTATAGTTCCAAATGGTCTTTGGCAAACAATGTCAATCTACGGAACAGAAGCAGATTATATGTTTTTGGGGTTGGGAAATCAGCTAACACCTATGTTTTTGATAGCACTAATGACAGCTCTCTTTCAATATGAAATAAAAAACATAAAATTTGTTATTTTGTATGGAATTGTACTATTGGGAAATATCTATTTTATGTCTTCAGCAACTGCGATTGTTGGAAGTTGTGTGATGTTGGTAATTTTTATTATAACAAAAACTACCGGAAAATATAAAATTCCTAAAATTGCAATGGCTATAGTAGTGGTAGTTGGAATATCTATAGTTATATTTAGAATTCAATATATTTTTTCTTTTATAATAGAGAATATACTTGGAAAAACATTAACATTATCAAGTAGGACAATCATATGGGATAAAGCTCTAGCATTGATAGGAAAAGAACCGATTATAGGTTATGGAGCAGGAACGTTGGCAACTGTTATACAAGATAGAAATGCACATTGCTTTTTCCTACAAATTTTAATTCAGTCGGGAATTATAGGGCTATTGTGTTATATTAATGTCTTTAGAGTAGTATTAAAAAAATGCAAGAAATATTCAAAATTGAAATCATATATAATTATTAATTCATGTATATGTGGATATCTTACATGTTGCATAACAGAAGTTTATTCACAAAATTTTTTGATTTTAATTTTATGTATAGCCTTTATAGGAAGCAATTTAGAAACAGTTATTCAAGAATCTTCAAATAACATTAGTTGATGAATAAAAATTAGAAATCAGATATAGTTTTGTATTTATACATAAATCGAGGAAAGGCAAAGAATGGAATCTATTAAAAAGAATTTTATATATAATATTGTATACCAAGTATTATTAATTTTTTTACCATTAATTACAGCACCATATATTTCAAGAACATTAGGCGCAACGGGAGTAGGAATTTATTCATATACAAACTCAGTTGCGTACTATTTCATTATGCTGGCAATGCTTGGGATTTCTAATTATGGAAATCGTAGTGTAGCTGCGGTTAGGGATAATAAAGAGTCTTTAAATAGAGTGTTTAGCAGTATATATATATTACAGGTATCAACTTTTATCATAGCAATTTTAGCATATATTATATATGCTATTTTCTTTGCTAAAAATAATGAACTAATTGTTTTAATACAGTTATTGTATGTTATGTCAGGAATGTTTGATATTACCTGGTTGTTTTTTGGATTAGAAAAATTCAAACTTACAATTGGGCGAAATCTTTTGATTAAAATTGGTACAATAATTTGTATGTTCATTTTTGTGCATACACCAGCAGATTTATGGAAATATACATTAATTATGTCTGCTGGAACTTTTTTTAGTCAGGTATATCTGTGGATATATGTAAAGAAAGAGGTTAAATTTGTTAGAGTATCTATTAATGAAGTCCTAAAAAATATAAAACCTGTACTAGTTTTGTTTATTCCAGTATTGGCATATAGTATATATAAGGTTATGGATAAAATTATGCTCGGAGATATGTCTACATACACACAGGTTGGCTTATATCAAAATGCAGAGAAAATTATTAATGTTCCTATGGGAATTATTACCGCTTTAGGAACAGTAATGCTTCCAAGAATGTCGAATATAATAGCAAAAGGTGAGAAAGGCAAGACTGTTTTATATATTAGAACTTCAATTAAGCTTGTTACTATATTATGTTCAGCGATAACATTTGGATTAATGGGAATTGCACCGGTGTTGGCACCTGTCTATCTAGGAAATGAATTTGTAGATTGTGCTCAGATTATAACATTACTGTCAATTAGTGTTTTCTTTATTGCTTGGGCAAATGTTGTTAGAACACAGTATTTGATTCCAAATAGATATGACAATATATATGTAATATCGACAATTGTTGGAGCTGTTTTGAATTTCCTTATAAATTATATGTTGATACCACATTATCAATCAAATGGAGCTGCAATTGGTACAGTTGTAGCAGAATTTAGTGTAATGATAATTCAGGTAATAGCAGTTCGAAGAGAATTACCTATAATTATATATATAGTAAAATATGTTCCTATTATGGGAATCGGAATAGGTATGATGGCTATAGTAAGAGAAATTGGTAGTATTATGGGATGTTATATAAAGACACTTGTTGTACAGGTGGCTGCAGGTGGAGTCTTTTTTTGCCTGTTAACTGTGATTTACTTGTTTATAACTAAAGATGAAATGCTTATGTTAATAAAGAAAAGTTTATTAGAGAAATAATCGTAATGATGGTAATGTCTGAATATATTAAAAATAAAATTTATATAAAATTGTTTGAATTTTAAGATTATAGTAGTTGTTGCCATGGATATTTTATAAGGTATTACATAAGAATATAAATTAGACAAAAAGTATATAGGAAAGTTTATTATGAGTAAAGAAATTGATATTATTGCAAATATTATAAAAAGTGTACTTACAGCACTTTATCAATCGTTTTTAGCAGCAGTGCTTTTGGCATTTGTGTCTATGTTCGTTTTTCTTTATGTGAAGGAACATGGATGGGAAAAAGGAAATCTAATTAAAAGTATATTCGAAACATGGGTTAGAAATTTTAAGAAAAGTTCTACTTTTCGAAGAGTTTTTCTTTTGGTGTTTTATTTTGCAATGATTCTTTTTAGAACTTTTTTAAATAGAAATATTTGGTTTGATCCGTTAAGTGATGTATTAGGAGACTGGGGATTACATAAATCAGATGGATCATTATCTACTGAACCTATAGAAAATCTTGTGCTTTTTATACCTTTTGTAGTACTTCTGCTTTGGGCTTTTAAGAATGAGATTATTGGAGAAGATGTAAGAATTGTAAAAGTTTTATGGAAATCTACCGTAACAGTTGGTATTTTTTCATTTGTCATTGAATTTTCGCAGCTGCTGTTTCACCTTGGAACCTTCCAGATATCGGATTTGGTTTACAATACTTTAGGCGGAACTATTGGAGGACTTATGTATTACGTAATTTACAGGTTTAGACATAGGAATGAATAGATTTTTATTTTGAACGGAAACTCCGGTCGATGTTTAACTCTTATGGAGAGAGACGTTGACCGGGCTTTTTTGTGTGGCTTGGTTATTCGCAAATTATAGAATCTGAATGTTTATAGAATATGATGTATGATTTGCCCATAAGTTGAAAAAGGATGTGAAGAACTTAAATCTTTTCTGATTTTATAGGACACCTTAAGAGGTTTCGAGTTGGCTAAGAACTAGTGCAGGTCATATATCAACAGATATGATAATTATAATAGGTTTGAGAAATTTTTGAAAGATAATTTATAAATTGATGAAATAAAGAGTGACTTGTGTTATTATTTTTATAGTTATTTTTAATTGTCAGTTACTTTAAGATTCTAAACGGCAAATAGTAGGTACCAAGATTTTTGCTAGTTCTCATGAAATAATTACCTAAAAAAATCTAAGGTTTTTTAGAGGAGAATAATCTCAAGAATAGAAGATTGGAAAAGTTGATATAATTTATATGACAATAGGAAAATACAAAAATTGGGGAAGATGCCTTGAAAGTTAAATGTTTTACATATAAAAGAAAAAGGACTAAGAAATGAACATTATCGTAACCGGTGGAGCCGGATTTATTGGAAGTAACTTTGTATTTCATATGTTAAATACATATCCTGATTATAGAATTATTTGTGTGGACAAGCTTACTTACGCAGGTAACTTATCCACTCTTGAACCAGTTATGGACAACCCTAATTTCCGTTTTTGCAAAATCGACATTTGCGACAGAGATGCAATTTACAAACTTTTCGAGGAAGAACATCCTGACATGGTTGTTAACTTTGCAGCAGAAAGTCATGTAGACCGTTCAATCGAGAATCCTGAAGTGTTCCTTAACACTAATATTCTTGGTACTGCAGTTCTTATGGATGCCTGCAGAAAGTATGGTATTAAGCGTTATCATCAGGTATCTACTGACGAAGTTTACGGCGACCTTCCTCTTGACAGACCAGACTTGTTTTTTACAGAGGAAACACCTATTCACACAAGTAGCCCATACAGTTCATCAAAGGCAGGGGCTGACCTTTTGGTTCTTGCATATCACAGAACTTACGGACTTCCTGTTACAATCAGTAGATGTTCTAATAACTATGGTCCATATCACTTCCCAGAGAAGTTGATTCCCCTTATGATTGCCAATGCATTAAATGACAAGCCACTTCCTGTATATGGCAAGGGCGAAAACATTCGTGACTGGTTATATGTTGAAGATCATTGTCGCGCAATTGACTTGATTATTCACAAGGGAAGAGTTGGCGAAGTTTACAATGTTGGCGGACACAATGAAATGACAAATATTGATATCGTTAAGATTATTTGTAAGGAATTAGGCAAGCCTGAAAGCCTTATTACATACGTAGCTGACAGAAAGGGACACGATATGCGTTACGCAATCGATTCTACTAAGATTCACAACGAACTTGGCTGGTTGCCGGAAACTAAGTTTGTTGATGGTATTAAGAAGACTATCAAATGGTATCTTGACAATAAAGAATGGTGGGAAACTATTATTTCAGGAGAATATCAGAATTAATTTTGCAATTCTGATTAGAAATTAAAATACGTGCCATATAGCTAAAACGCTCTATGACACGTATTTTTTTATCTCTTACTTCAACTTCACTTTCATTGTCTTGCTCCAATTACCTTTTCCATGCTTATTATATCCTCGAACACGTATGTAGTATGTTTTCTTTTTCTTCAACTTTGTAATTGTAGCTGAGTTTTGCACAGTTGTTTTTTTCTTTAGTGTTTTCGTATTTTTCTTAAATAGTTTGTTAGTGGAGTACTGGATATAGTAGCCACTTTTTCCGCGGGCAGTCTGAGCTTTCCATTTTACATAAATAGAAGTTTTTGAATATTTCTTTGCTGACTTGATTTTTACAGTTGCAGGAGCAGGGTTCTTTTTTGTTTTTATTTTAACTGTTTTGCTCCATTTTCCGTAGCCTACATTTGTTTTGTATGCTCTGATTTTGAAATAGTATTTTGTGTTATATTTAAGATTTTTGATAGTAGTATTTGTAGTTTCAGGTTTTGTAATGTATTTATATTTAAATGCCGTGTTAAATGTTTTGTCAGTGGAATACATTATTGTGTAACCTGTTGCGGAACCTTGCTTGTCCCAACTTAAATGTGCACTGTTATAAGAAGAAACGGAACCTTTCAGTGTTTCTTTCTTAGGCAAAATCAAAAATGTAGTTGAACATACGCTAACGTATTTAACTTCTGTTGCAGTAAGTTTAACCTTGGCAACACCGGTGTTAATGTTAGATGAATAAGTAATCTTGTAATGATATGCAGGAACTAACTGACCGTCAACGTACAAATTGACAGTAGGTTTGATTTTTTTACCTGTTGCGTAGAAAACGTTATTACTCAATGTAATCGTACCTTTTTTTATTGAAACAAAAGGATTGTTTTCTTTATTGGAAGTAGAAATTACACCGTTGTTAAAATTGATAACTACATTAGCATCTGCAGTTCTATATAATTTGATAAAACGTCTTGCAAGTCTTTGAAGTACTGATTCCTTAGGAAATTCGCATATATCAGGAGTTCCACAGGAAACAACTGCGTATTGTGGCGCAACTGCGTCAAGGAAGTTGGCACATGATGAAGCGGCAGCACCGTGATGACCTATTTTAAGAACATCAGCCTTAAAATTATAACCTTGTTTAAGAAGTTCATTTTCCATGGTAGATGGAAGGTCGCCGGTTAAGAGAATAGACCTGTTATCGCATGTGACACGCATAACAATGCTGGCTTCATTATAGGTTGAACCTTGTGAACCGTCATAAACCACTTCCACAGTTGCATCGCCCAATTTGAATTTTTCACCTTCCACCGGAATCCTGAAAGGACAATCTTTCTCCTTAACGGTTTTTATAAAACTAAGATAGTCTTTGCTTGGTTTTGTACATGGTGAGTAAATTACCTGACCGATTTCATATTCCTTGAAAACAGCAGGAAAACCGCCAACATGGTCCCCGTCAGGGTGGGTTGATATAACGTAGTCAATTTTTTTATCCGGAATGTTTAAAGATTTAAGATATGCAAGTACCTTTTCAGATGTTTGTGAAATACCTGAATCCACAAGCATAAAATGTCCGTTACTTTCGATAACAATGGCATCACCCCTGTCAACATAAATGGCATGCATTTTCATTTGCCCTGCTTTGGCAGAAACATTAATTGCCAAAATGCTAAACATAAAAAGAGCAAGAAATGCAATAAACTTTGTTCCTAAATTAATTTTGTTTTTCATAATTAAGCCATGTCCTTTCTAAATAATAATATGTACGTTTCAGGATAATCCAAAAAACAATTACCATAAATACAAGTACGCCTTCAAAGAATCTGCCCACAGCCAGGAGCATATTGAAATCTGAACCTATCCAGAAAACAAATGTGACTAAAATCTGTAGAACAAAAGTAACGTACCAAGTCATTTTGCACCATTTTCTTTCATCTCTACAGCAAATGTCCGTGCACATCTTAAGAAGTCCGCTACTGAACATAAAAGTAGTTATAATATTGCTTCCAAGATAAGCCAGTCCCAAAACGAGAGCTGTATTGCATAGAACTATTCCGTTAAGGAAGAATGGAAGTGCCAAAATAACAATGTGCAAAATTAAGGCGAACAATGTCGTAACTGAACCGTATTTGAAACGGTTATTAACTTTAGCTAAGTTTAAGCATGCAATAAATATAAGAAGAAAACCTAAAGCATCACTGAAAATATCTACTGAAATATTTCCAAAATAAACGTGGTCAATAACTTTTGCCGTGCTCTGACCGGTGTTTGTTGATGAATTGGTTGAGCTATTATCATTTGTTGTATTATAATGTGAATTTTCATCAGCTTTTTCTGAACTTGTGTTAATAACTTTGTAATCGCACCAGGCATTATAGTTAGATGCAATGTTATAATACTGAAATTCTCCGATTACCGAACCTGAATTGTTATATTTATGCGGATATTTAAATGGAGTTGTAACATTAACGTCCAATGTTATGAGAACGAAACCAATTGCCAGCATAAAAATAAAAAGTTTAAATTTGTTTTTGAGCATAAAAGCCTCCATAATATTATGTGCATTTTCTTAGATTATAAAATATAAATTTTAAGTAAATACGATATTTTTGTGAAATAAAAACGTTTAAGTACATTATATATGAACCACTTATGAAAAACAACTAAATAGGTGTTTGTGATTGTATATTGCCAAATAAAATAGTATAATAAGGGCGAATTCTGTTAAAGGGAATAAGCCGTAAAGGGCTTCAAAATAAGCAAAGGAGTAATGATATGAAGAAAATCACATCAAAATTAGTAGCAGTATTAATGATTGTTGTTATGGCATTTGGTATTTCAGGCACAGCAACAGTTAAGACAGAAGCTAAAGAAAGCAAAGGTTATGTTATTAAAGTTAACTTAGGAACAAACTGTACAACAGTTTACAAAAATGGAAAAGCAATAAAGGCTATGATTTGTTCACCAAGCAACGAAACACCTATAGGAACATTTTATACACCTGTTAAATACAGATGGCATGAGATGATAGGAAATTGTTATGCACAGTATTGTACAAGAATTACAGACAGCATCTTATTCCATTCAGTTTGGTATTACAAGAATGGTGATAAATCAACAATGTCAGTTAAGGCATACAATGTAATGGGACAGAAGGCATCACACGGTTGTGTAAGACTTTTATGTAAAGATTCTAAGTGGATTTATGATCATTGTGCATTAGGAACAAAGGTTATAATTTTTAGAGGAACAAAGAAGGATGATCCTATTAAGAGACCTTCATTTACACCTATTACAAACGGTAAGTTTACAGATTGGGACCCAACTGATCCTGATCCTAAGAATCCATACAAGAGCAATAAGCCTGTAATTACTGCAAAAGTAAAGACTATTGAGTATGGAACAAAAGTTAAATTGTCTGACTTAATTACAGTAAAAGACAGAGCAGGCAACGTTCTTACCAAAAAAAATGTAAAGATTACTACAGCTGGTAAGATTAAAACATCTAAATTAGGAAAGTATAAGATTAAGTTTAAAGTAAAAGACAGCTTAGGAAATTCAAAGACTAAGATTTTAAAATTTAAGGTAGTAGATACAAAGAAACCTATTATTTCAGGTGCAGTAAAGAATCCTGATGTAGCTTTAAACAGTTCAGTTAATGTTTTGTCTAATGTTACTGCAAAGACAGCAGCAGGCAAGAATATTACTTCGAAAATAAAAGTTACTGTTAAGTATAATAAGAAGAAAGTTAAGATTAAGAATGGTGTGGTTAAGTTTGCAAACAAGGGCAAATATTACATTACATATAAAGTTACGGGCACAAATAAGAAGACAGCAAAGAAGACTATTAAATACGTTGTAAAAGACCACAAGGTAAGTCTTACAATGAAGAATACAACTGTAAAGGTTAAACAGAACAGCACATTTAATCCTTTGAATTATGTAGCTTCAGTTAAGGATTACAAGGGTAATGCTTTAAATATTAAGAACAGCGTTACAGTTACAGGAAAGGTTGATACAAAGAAACCTGGAACATATACATTAACATATAAGGCACAGTACTCAAATCAGGCATACACTGCAAGAACAGCAACACTTAAAGTTGTAGTAGAAGCTGTTGCACAGCAGCCTACAACAAAGCCTGTTACAACACAGCCTACAACTAAGGTACCGGAAACAACAACTAAGGCACCTGAGACAACAACTGTACCGGAAACAACAACATCTAAGTAAATAATAGAAGAAAGAGGGGCAATAAATGTTTTCATATGAGACAACAGTAAGTTACAGCAGAACAGACAGAAATGGAAAAGTTCCAATGCATGAGATATTAAATCTTTTGCAGGATTGCTCCACCTTTCATTCAGAAGATATTGGTCATGGCGTAAGTTATATGAAAAGAGAGGCCAGGGCGTGGGTACTTGTTGCATACAAAGTTATAGTTAACAGACCTATTATGTTTGGACAGAAAATAACAATAGGCACATCTCCTTCAAAGTTTAGCAGCATGTTTGCTTCAAGACAGTATTTCATAAAAGATGAAAATGGAGATTATCTTGTTCAGGCAGACAGTCTCTGGGTTCTTATTGATATTCAGACACGAAAACCTTTAAGAATTACTGAAGAGGATTCAAGTGTTTATAAACCGGAACCGATATTTGATAATATAAAGGCGTCAAGAAAGATTAGGTTTAGTAGTGAAAGAACCAAATTAGAGTCGTTTAAGGTTTTAAAAACTTACATAGACAGCAATGGTCATATGAACAATGCTAATTATTTAAGGGCGGCTGAAGAATTTTTACCAACAAATTTTCCTTGCCATGAGGTAGATATTGTGTATAATAAAGAAGCTATGGAAGGTGAAATTATTACACCATATCTTTATAGCGAAGAAAATGGAATAGGTATTAGCTTCGAAAATCAAAGTGGAGAGACACTTACAAGAATAATGCTTATGTAATGATAAAAGAGGTTATGGCGTTAAAGTCTGACCTCTTTTTTATAAAAGTGCTAATATCAGGTAAACTATAAAAAATAGAACGGAGAGACAAAAAATGGAATTAGGAAGAACACAAAAATTAGAAATAGTAAGAATGGTAGATTTTGGTGCATATCTTGGCACAGAGGAAGAACAGGTGCTTCTTCCAAAGAAGCAGGTTCCTGAAGGAGCAAATGTTGGTGATGAAGTAAAGGTATTTATTTACAGAGATTCACAGGACAGACTTATAGCAACAGTAAACAAGCCTTTAGTTGAATTAGACGAAACAGCAGTTTTGACAGTTAAGGAAGTTTCAAAGAATGGTGCATTTCTTGACTGGGGCTTAGAAAAAGATTTATTTTTGCCATACAAGGAGCAGACAGTTTCAATTAAGTCAGGGGACAAGGTATTAGTAGGAGTATATTTGGACAAAAGTAACAGATTATGTGCAACAATGAAGGCGTATAAGTTCTTAAAATGTACCTCAACATATGAACCTGATGATGTTGTAACAGGAACAGTTTATAACTACAATCCTGAGTACGGTGTTTTTGTTGCTGTAGATAATAAGTATCACGGACTTGTACAGAAGAAAGAGCTTACAACAAGATTAGAAATCGGTCAGCAGATTCAGGCAAGAGTAAAAAGTGTAAGACCTGATGGCAAATTAGACCTTTCACTTAGAAAGAAAGCATATTTACAAATGGACGAAGATGCCGAAAAAATATATAAATACATTGAGAATAACGGTGGTCAGTTAGGATATACAGATAAGGCTAAACCTGAGGTAATTAGAGAAGATTTTCAGATGAGCAAAAGTGAATTTAAAAGAGCTATCGGCAGATTGCTCAAAGAACACCGTATAATCATTGGCGAAAGTAACATATTTTTAAATAAATAATAGGGGCTGTATGCAATATTAACAAAGATTTTTTTGTTATTTTGTTTATTTACAATATAGCATTTTTAGTGTCAGTGATTTAGAATACAATCAGACGCGAGATAGAGAAACTATTTCAATACTAGGAGGAATTTTTAAAATGGCAAGTTTATCATTAAGAAATATCTGCAAGGTATATCCAAACGGATTCTGTGCAGTAAAGGATTTTAACCTTGAAATCAAGGATAAAGAATTTATCATCTTCGTAGGACCATCTGGTTGTGGTAAGTCAACAACACTTAGAATGATTGCAGGTCTTGAAGAAATTTCATCAGGAGAATTATACATCGGAGATAAGTTAGTAAACGATGTTGAACCAAAGGATAGAGATATCGCAATGGTATTCCAGAACTACGCTTTGTATCCACATATGACAGTATATGATAATATGGCATTTGGTCTTAAGTTAAGAAAAGTACCTAAGGCTGAACAGGAAAGATTAGTTAAGGATGCAGCTAAGATTCTTGACCTTGAACAGTTACTTGATCGTAAGCCTAAGGCTTTATCAGGTGGTCAGAGACAGAGAGTTGCTATGGGACGTGCTATCGTTCGTAACCCTAAGGTATTCCTTATGGATGAACCTCTTTCAAACTTGGATGCTAAATTAAGAGTACAGATGCGTGTGGAAATCGCTAAGATTCATAAGAGATTAGGCGCAACAATCATCTACGTAACACATGACCAGACAGAAGCTATGACGCTTGGTACAAGAATCGTAGTTATGAAGGATGGTGTTGTACAGCAGGTAGATTCACCTAAGAACTTATATGATAAGCCGGTTAACTTATTCGTAGCAGGATTCATGGGTTCACCACAGATGAACTTCATCGATGCAGAAGTTGAACAGGAAGGAGCTGACATTAAGCTCCACATTGGACAGGCTAGAACATACATTACAGTACCGGCTGAACAGGCTAGAAGGCTTATTGACGGTGGTTATGTTGGTAAGACAGTTGTTATGGGTATCAGACCGGAAGATATTCATGATGAAGAAAGCTTCATTGAAATGTCACCTGATAGTGCATTTAAGACAACAATCAGAATTTACGAATTACTTGGTGCTGAAGTATACTTATACTTTGACCTTGAAGGATTCGATTGTACAGCAAGAGTTAATGCTCGTACAACAGCTAGACCTGGTGATGAAGTTGTTATGGCAATGGATCTTACAAAACTTCACATCTTTGATAAGGATACAGAAAAAGTTATCACAAACTAATATATATATTTATCAAAAGACTGCCCGATTTGGGCAGTCTTTTTTACTTAATAAGAAATTTCTTTGGAGTTTTTATTAGGCTCTTTGTCAAGAGTGGGGGTAAAAAAATCATACGATATTATAAAGGATTTTTTTGATGCTGTAAAATAGTTGGTTATTTTGACAAAAATTACAAGATAAAAGTACTATTGATTAGCTCTTTTCTCTTGTTTTTTGTCATAAACTGGTTTAAAATATAGTTTGACAGAATGTACGAATTTTTTAGAACAAGGAGTGGCCTATGATATCAAATCAGATTTTACAGAACACAATAGAAGGAATAAAAAGTATTTCAAGGGTAGATTTACATGTGGCAGATACAGACGGAAAGATTATTGCCAGTACTTCCCAGTTAGGAGATGAGTTTGAACATGCTATAATTAGCTTTGTTACTTCTCCGGCAGACAGCCAGTCAGTACAGGAATACCAGTTCTTTAAGGTTTATGATGAAAGCCAGTTAGAACTGATTCTGATAGCTCAGGGAACAAGCGATGACGTGTTTATGGTAGGAAAGATGGCTGCCTTCCAGATTCAGAATCTGCTTGTTGCATATAAAGAAAGATTTGATAAAGACAATTTTATCAAAAACTTATTATTAGACAATCTACTCCTTGTTGATATTTATAATAGATCAAAGAAGTTGTACATTGATGTGGATGCAAGAAGATGTGTCTGTATTATTGAAACAAAGAACGAAAAGGACAGTGTTGCTTTAGAAACAGTTAGAACATTGTTCTCAGGTAATAAGAAAGACTTTATTACAGCAGTAGATGAAAAGAGCATTATTCTTGTTAAGGAGTTAGACGAAAAACAGGGATATGAAGATATTGAAAAGATAGCAAGGACAATTGTGGACATGCTTAACACAGAGGCAATGGTTAAGGCTACTGTAGCATACGGAACTATTGTTAAGGAGATTAAGGAAGTATCACGTTCATACAAGGAAGCAAGAATGGCCCTTGATGTAGGAAAGATTTTCTTTAGCACTAAGAACGTAATTGCTTACAATAATCTTGGAATCGGAAGATTAATTTATCAGTTACCAATTCCACTTTGCAAGATGTTCATTAGCGAGATTTTTGAAGGAAAGTCACCGGATGAATTTGACGAAGAAACATTGACAACAATTAATAAGTTCTTTGAAAACAGCTTGAATGTATCTGAAACATCAAGACAGCTATATATTCACAGAAATACTTTAGTATACAGACTGGACAAGTTGCAGAAGAGTACAGGACTAGATTTAAGAGTATTTGAGGATGCAATTACATTTAAGATTGCCCTTATGGTTGTTAAGTACATGAAATACATGGATAACACAGATTTTTAGAAAATAAATAGTTAAAATGTAGCAATATGAAGGTCCCTGTGGACCTTCATATTGTGCTAGTGGAGCAAATTCAATTCGGAAATATATTAAAATTTTATTACAAGGATTGTTACGTGCTTTGCCCACCCACAAAAAAAACACATTTGTGTTATATATTTCTATTTAGAGCAGAATATTAGGAGGCATATAATGATTAAAATAGAAGGTGTAAGTAAGTCTTATGGCAACGGTGCACCGGCGTTAAGCAATTTAAATCTTGAAATAGAGGAAGGAGAGTTTGTATTTGTTGTTGGAGCCAGTGGTTCAGGAAAGTCAACATTTATCAAACTGCTTCTTAAAGAGTTAAATCCCACAGAGGGAACAATAGTGGTAGATGATGTTAATTTATCAAAACTTAAATCAAGAGGAACAGCTAAGTATAGAAGAAAGGTTGGAGTTGTTTTTCAGGATTTCAGATTGTTACAGGATAGAGATGTTTACTCAAATATTGCTTTTGCACAGAGAGTAATAGGGGCGTCACCAAGAGAGATTAAAAAGAATGTGGCAAGAGTATTATCTTTGGTGGGACTTTCAGAAAAATATCGTTCCAATCCGTCAGAATTGTCAGGTGGTGAGCAGCAGAGAGTTGCCCTTGCAAGAGCACTTGTTAATAAACCACAGTATATTTTGGCTGATGAACCTACAGGAAACCTTGACCCTGAAAATTCATGGGAGATTATGAAACTGCTTGAAAAAATTAATGAGCAGGGAACAACAGTTATTGTTGTTACACATAACATGGAAATAGTTAAGGCTATGAACAAGCGTGTCATAACTATGAAGAAAGGTGTAAAAGTAGAGGATAGCAAAGGGGAGGAACAGACAGATGAATACTAGAACAGCAAACTACTGTTTAAAACAGGGTTTTGTAAACATAAAGAGAAACAAACTGTTTTCCCTTGCATCAATAGGAACTATTGCTGCGTGTATATTTTTAATAGGTGTAATTTTTACAATTATTATTAATGTTAACTTTATGGAAAAGAAAGTTGAGCAACAGGTTGGGGTAACAATATTCTTTAACGAAGGGTTAAGCCAGCAGGGAATAGATGATATTGGAAAAACAATTAAGTCAGATTCCCGTGTAAAGAGCTACGAATATACATCAGCAGAGGAAGCTTGGGAAGGTTTCAAAAAGAATTATTTTAAAGATAATCCTGATTTGGCAGAAGGATTTTCAAAAGAGAATCCATTGGCTAATTCAGCATCTTACACAGTTTACTTAAATAGTATTAACGACCAGAAAGCTTTTGCCACAGCAATGGAAAAGGTTCAAGGTGTAAGACAGGTTAAGTATTCAAACCCAACAAGAGAGTTTCTTACAAACTTTGGCAAAATGTTAGGATATGCGTCTATTGCATTGATTATTATTTTGCTTGGTGTTGGTATTTTCCTTATAAGCAACACGGTTATGATTGGTATTTCAGTAAGAAGACACGAGATTAAAATTATGAAGCTTATTGGAGCAACTAATAGTTTTGTAAGAGCACCATTTATTATAGAAGGTGTAACAATCGGTTTATTAGGTTCAATAATTCCGCTTGTTATAATAAGACTTGTTTATGACAGATTAATTGATCTTATTATGACTAAATTTGGTGTACTTGGCAACAGTATTCCTTTTGCGTCAGTTCATCAGATTTTTTTGGTGCTTGTTCCATTAGGACTTGGAATTGGAGCAGGTATTGGTTTAATAGGATCAATTGTGTCAATGAGAAAGCACTTAAAGGTATAAAGTTAATTGAGTTAACAGGGAAAGAGATAAGGAGAAAGTAATGAGAAAATCTAAAGTATTAAGTTTTGTTCTCGTGGCAGCATTGGCAGTTACTGCTATTCCAATTAATGCGTTTGGAACAGTTAACGATGAGAAGAATAAACTTTCAGATTTGCAGAATCAGAAGCAACAGGCTCAGGATGAAAATAATAAACTACAGAAATCTAAGTCTGATGCACAGGAGTACATTCAGTCAGTTGATAAGAAGTTAACTAATTTGGCTACAGAGATGTACAAGACTAATCAGAAATTATCAAAAACAGAAGACAAGATATCTAAGACTCAGAAGGAATTGAACAATGCTCAGGTTAGCATAAATGAGCAGTATGAAGATATGAAGCTTAGAATCAAATATATGTATGAGAATGGTGATACTCAGATGATAGATTTGATTTTTAATTCAAAGAGCATAACTGATTTCTTAAATAAGGCAGAGTACATAACAGAGTTATCACAGTATGACAGAGATATGCTTAATAAGATGAAGAAGACTAAAGAGAAAATAGCTTCTGCAAAGAGTACTCTTGTAACTGAGAAAAAGAATCTTCAGACAATACAGGCACAGCAGAAGAGTGACCAGACTAAGCTTACTAATCTTTCTGAATCAAAGCAGCAGGAACTTAAAAATTATGAAGATTTGATAGCACATAATGAGGCCACATCTGATGAATTGGAAGCAGAAATCAGTGCACAGGAAAAGAGAGTTGCATCTGTTGAAGAACAGAGCAAAAACCAGGCAGCTGCTGAGCAGGCAAGTAAGGCCGCAGCGGAAAAAGCAAGACGTGAGGCGGCAGCAAAGAAACAGCAGGCAGCTAGTTCAAATAGTAGTACAAGCAATACATCATCAAATACAGGAAGCAATACAACAGATACTTCAAACAGTGGAAATTCAGGAAGTAGTGGAACAGTTTCAGGCGGTGGATTTACATGGCCACTTCCGGGACATACAACTATATCTTCAGGATATGGATATAGAGGTTCTGAATTTCATAAGGGTATTGATATTCCGGCATCAGCAGGAACCACTATTGTTGCAGCAGGTTCAGGTACAGTAGAGTGGGCTAATTATAGTACAACAGCAGGCAACTGGATTGGTATTAATCACGGCAATGGTGTATATAGTGTATATATGCATATGTCTGCACTTTTAGTTTCGGCAGGAACAAAGGTAAGCGCAGGACAGAGCATTGGACTTGTAGGAAATACAGGAGCATCACAGGGTAACCATTTACATTTTGCAGTACGTAAGAACGGGGCATATGTTAATCCTTGGGATTATTTAAAATAAACTTGAATTAAGGAGTCATGATGAAAAAGAATAAGAACCGTTTTTTACTTGGATTCTTTTTTGGAATGCTTGCCATGGCAGTTGTGGTAGGTGGTGTTGGAACAGGTTTGTATTTTGCAAACCAGAACACATCCGGAAAAACAATCAGTGAAAAAACATCACAAAAGCTTGATTATATAAATAAACTTATAGATGCTAAGTTCTTAAATAAGGTTAATGAATCTGACTTGGAAGATGGAATTTACAAAGGATTGTTGGAAGGCTTAAATGATCCGTATTCTGTTTATTACACGGCAGAAGAATACCAGAAAATGATGGAACAGACGTCAGGAACTTACAGCGGAATAGGTGCTTTGGTATCTCAGAATGCTGAAACAGGAATAATTACGGTAGTTAAGGCTTTTGCCGATGCACCGGCTGCAAAGGCAGGAGTAAAGAACGGAGATATTATTTATAAAGTAAAGGGCAAAGAAGTAACTGGTGTTGACATTAACAATGTTGTTACTGAAATGAAGGGCGAAAAAGGAACAACAGTTGACATAACTGTTTACAGAGAGTCCGAAAAGAAATACATTGACTTTACAATAACAAGAGATCAGGTTAATGAGCCTACTGTTGAATATAAGATGCTTGATAAGAAGAAAAAGATTGGTTATATACAGATAAGTCAGTTTGAAGAAGTTACTTATGACCAGTTTACGAAAGCATTGGATGACTTGAAGAAGCAGGGAATGAAGGCTGTTATCTTTGATGTTAGAAGCAATCCGGGTGGATTATATGAGACAGTCTGCAAGATGCTTGATGAAATACTTCCTGAAGGAAATTTGGTTTCAACTAAGGATAAATATGGAAATGAGGAAAAGCAGACTTCAGACAGCAAGTGTCTTGAAATGCCAATGGTTGTTTTGCAGAATAAGGACAGCGCCAGTGCATCAGAAATTTTTGCAGGTGCAATTCAGGACTTTAATGCAGGAAAAATCGTAGGCACACAGTCATTTGGTAAGGGAATTGTACAGACAATTCTTCCATTAAGCGACGGCTCAGCGGTAAAACTTACAGTTCAGGATTATTATACTCCAAGTGGCAAAAACATTCACGGAAAGGGAATAACTCCTGATGTTGAAGCAGAATTGGAAGAAAATGCAACAAGCGATACACAGCTTGAAAAGGCAAAAGAAACCATTATGGAATTAATGAAATAATGAACAGAAAGACCATACATATATCTTGCAAACGAAGATATATGTATGGTCTTTTTCTATGCTTTGAATAACTGTATAAAATAAGTAAAAGGGTAAATGAAAAATGTTCCTTTTTATTTTGACAAATGCTTATGAAAAAATTAAATTTGTAAAGTGTCAAAATAGACAAAGTTTTTACGAAAGTTTTGGTTATTTATTTGTCTAAAAATCATATTAATAGGCTGGGTTTCACATTGTTATCGTGACGTTAAAATGCTATAATATAACATGCAATTATAGAGACGGATGTATTAAAAAAGGGACAAAAACGGAAGTGTACTTCCTATTTCTGTTAATGTTTCAAGAGTAAATTTCTATAGAACTAATCTGGTATCAAATCTTTTGGAACTGGTTGAAAAATATAATTTGGAACCAAAGGATTTGCAACTTGAAATTACGGAAACAGTATATACTGAGGAAAAGCAGGTAATATATTCAATAATAAGTGAATTGCAGGAAGAAGGCTTTAAGATTTTGATGGATGATTTCGGAAGTGGATATTCATCACTTAATATGTTAAAGGATGCGCCTATAGACGTACTTAAATTGGATATGGCGTTTATGCGAAATTTGGATAATGAAAATGAAAGAAACAACATAATTGTTGAGTCTATTGTAGAATTGTCCAAGAAATTAAATATTTCGGTAGTAGTAGAAGGTGTTGAGTCAGAAAAACAGGTTAACTTCTTAAAATCAATTGGAGCAGAAGTGATTCAGGGATATTATTTCTCAAAGCCAATACCTACGGACGAATATGAAAAGTTAATAGAGGAATAATAAAAGAATAACAAAAGTACAGAACAAACATTCGATTTTGCTCTGTACTTTTGTTCTTTTGAATGATATACTTGACAAGTAACAATACTAAGAAAAGTAGTTGATAAATGATTTGGGTTTGAAAATACTCAAATATTGATTAGAGCTAATTGGGAGAAATCATATGGATCATTTTGAATTAGTTTCAGAGTATAAGCCTACCGGGGACCAGCCGCAGGCTATTGAAGAGTTAGTTGAAGGTTTTAAGAAAGGAAAACAATTCCAGACTTTGCTTGGTGTAACAGGTTCAGGTAAGACTTTTACAATGGCGAATGTTATTGAACAATTAAATAAACCTACACTTATTATTGCTCATAATAAGACTTTGGCAGCTCAGCTTTACGGTGAGTTTAAGGAGTTTTTTCCTAATAATGCTGTGGAATATTTTGTTTCCTACTACGATTATTATCAGCCGGAGGCTTATGTTCCAAGCACAGACACATATATTGAGAAGGATTCATCAATTAATGATGAAATAGATAAGTTACGTCATTCGGCAACAATGGCTTTAATGGAGCGTAAAGATGTAATTATTATTTCTTCAGTTTCATGTATATATGGTTTGGGAGACCCAATAGATTACAAGAACATGGTTGTGTCTTTAAGACCGAATACCATTAGAGATAGAGATGAGATTATTCATAAGCTTATTGAAATACAGTATGACAGAAATGATATGGACTTTAAACGTGGAACTTTCAGGGTTCGTGGAGAGAATCTGGAAATATTTCCTGCTTCGTATACGGATAGTGCAGTTAGAGTTGAATTTTTTGATGATGAAATCGAGAGAATTTCAGAGATTGATGCTTTAACGGGTCAGATTAAGAACGTGCTTGAACACGTAGCAATATTCCCTAATTCTCATTATGTTGTGCCACCTGAAAAGATGGAGCGTGCCATTAAGGATATAGAGAAAGAGTTAGAGGAACAGGTAGCATATTTTAAATCAGAAGACAAATTAATAGAGGCACAGCGTATTGCCGAGCGAACTAATTTTGATATGGAAATGCTAAGAGAAACAGGTTTTTGTTCAGGAATAGAGAACTATTCAAGACATATGGCAGGTTTGGAGCCGGGAGCCACACCTCATACATTAATGGAATATTTCGGAGATGATTTCTTAATAATAGTAGATGAGTCTCATATTACGATTCCACAGATTAGAGGAATGTATGCCGGTGACCAGTCAAGAAAGTCTACTTTAGTTGATTATGGGTTCAGACTGCCTTCGGCTAAGGATAACAGACCACTTAATTTTGAAGAATTTGAAAGCATGATTGATCAGATGATGTTTGTGTCAGCTACGCCGAATGTTTATGAACAGGAACATGAATTAGGTCGTGCAGAGCAGATTATAAGACCTACAGGATTGCTTGATCCGGAAGTTGAAGTAAGACCGGTTGAAGGACAGATTGATGACCTTATAACTGAGATTAATAAGGAAGTTGCCAAGAAGAATAAAGTTTTGGTAACAACTTTGACAAAGCGTATGGCTGAGGACTTGACAGATTATATGCGTGATGTGGGAATTAGGGTTAAATACCTTCATTCAGATATAGATACGTTAGAGAGAACTCAGATTATCAGAGATATGCGATTGGATGTTTTTGATGTTTTGGTTGGTATTAACCTTTTAAGAGAAGGTTTGGACATACCGGAAATTGCTTTAGTTGCAATATTGGATGCTGACAAGGAAGGGTTTTTACGTTCAGAAACATCACTTATTCAGACTATTGGACGAGCTGCAAGAAATGCAGAAGGCCACGTAATAATGTATGCTGACAATATTACTGATTCAATGGATAAAGCCTTAACGGAAACTAACAGACGTAGAGAGATTCAGCAGAAATACAATAATGAGCACGGCATTACTCCAACAACTATTAAGAAGGCTGTTCGAGACCTTATTAGCATCTCCAAAGAAGTGGACAGAAAGATTAGCGACGTTGAGAAAGATCCTGAATCAATGGATTATAAGGAACTTAAAAAACTTATCGAAAAGGTTAAGAAGAAAATGGAAAGAGCTGCAGCAGAGCTTGATTTTGAAACGGCTATTGAAATGCGAGATAAGTTGGCGGAATTAAGAAAGTTGCAGGAAGATAACTAAAAATCTATAACGGAATTTATTTGGAAAAGATATAAAATAACCAAATAACAAAGATAGAAAAAAGATAGGAAAATAAAATGAAAGACAATAAAAAATATATTCATATAAAAGGTGCAAATGAGCACAATTTGAAAAATATTGATATTGATATACCAAGAGATGAATTTACGGTAGTAACAGGTTTAAGCGGTTCAGGTAAGTCATCCCTTGCTTTTGACACTATTTATGCAGAAGGACAGAGAAGATATATGGAATCATTATCTTCCTATGCAAGACAGTTCTTAGGGCAGATGGAAAAACCACAGGTTGAAAGTATTGAAGGATTGCCACCGGCTATTTCAATTGATCAGAAATCAACAAACAAGAATCCACGTTCAACAGTTGGAACAGTAACAGAAATATACGATTATATGAGATTGCTTTATGCAAGAGCAGGTATTCCACATTGTCCAAAATGCGGACGTGAAATAAAGAAACAGACAGTTGATGAAATGGTAGATCGTATTCTTATGCTGGAAGAACGTACTAAGTTTCAGATATTGGCACCTGTTGTAAGAGGAAAGAAAGGACGTCACGAAAAAGTATTTGAAAGTGCTAAGAAAAGTGGCTATTTGCGAGTAAGAGTTGATGGCAATATGTATGAACTAACTGAAGAGATTAAGTTAGAAAAAAACATAAAGCACAGTATCGAAATTATTATAGACCGACTTAGCATTCGTGAAGGAATTGAAAAGCGTCTTACAGATTCTGTTGAAAATGCTTTAAAGCTTGGCAACGGACTAATGATAGTAGATGTTATTGGTGGGGAAGAGATGACTTTTAGTCAGAATTTTGCCTGCCCTGACTGTGGAATAAGTATTGACGAAGTACAGCCTAGAAGTTTTTCTTTTAATAATCCTTTTGGGGCTTGTCCTGACTGTTATGGTTTGGGATACAAGATGGAATTTGACGAAGACCTTATTATTCCTGATAAGAGTTTAAGCATTAATCAGGGAGCAATTGTAGTATTGGGGTGGCAGAGTGCAAATGACGGAAAGAGTTTTAGTAATGCAATACTTCAGGCATTGGCTTTAAAATACAATTTTTCTCTTGATACACCTTTTGAGGATTATCCAAAAGAGATACATGATATTTTGATTTATGGAACAAATGGTGAAAAAGTAGCCGTAAGATACAAGGGGCAAAGAGGTATTGGAGTTTATGATATTGCTTTTGAAGGATTAATTAAAAATGTAGAAAGACGATATCGTGAAACAAGCGCAGAGTCAACAAAGGCAGAATATGAAACATATATGAGATTTACGCCATGTGCAACATGCCACGGACAGAGACTTAAAAAGGAATCGTTGGCTGTAACTATTGGAGATAAGAATATTTATGAAATGACAGAAATGTCTGTAAGAGATTTGCGCCAGTATTTGGATGAATTGCAATTGACTGAAACTCAGTTAAAGATAGGAAAAGAGATTTTGAAAGAAATTAAAGGACGTCTTCAATTCTTAGTTGACGTTGGACTTGATTATCTTAGTCTTTCAAGAGCTACGGGAACTTTGTCAGGTGGAGAGGCTCAGCGTATACGTTTGGCAACTCAGATAGGTTCAGGCTTGGTTGGTGTAGCTTATATAATGGATGAGCCAAGTATTGGATTGCATCAGAATGATAATGATAAGCTTCTTGCAACGTTGAAGCATTTAAGAGATTTGGGAAATACTTTGATTGTAGTTGAACATGATGAGGATACAATGCGTGCAGCAGATTATGTGGTTGACATAGGTCCGGGAGCAGGAGAACACGGTGGACAGGTTATTGCTACAGGAACTGCAGAGGATATAATGAAAAATCCTAATTCAATTACAGGAAAATATTTAAGTGGAGAGATTAAAATACCTGTTCCAAAAACACGTAGAAAACCAAAAGGTTTCTTAAAAGTAGTTGGAGCCAAGGAAAATAACCTAAAGAACATAGATGTAAAGCTACCAATTGGGGTACTTACATGTGTAACAGGTGTTTCAGGCTCAGGTAAAAGCTCACTTGTTAATGAAATACTATATAAGAGTCTTGCAAGAAAATTAAACAGGGCAAGAACAATTCCCGGAAAATGCAAGAAGATAGAGGGAATGGAGCAGCTTGATAAGGTAATAAATATTGATCAGTCACCAATAGGCAGAACTCCACGTTCAAACCCGGCAACATATACCGGAATGTTTGATATGATAAGAGATCTTTTTGCTGCAACAACTGATGCAAAGGAAAGAGGATATAAAAAAGGTAGATTTAGTTTCAATGTAAAGGGGGGACGATGCGAGGCATGTTCAGGGGATGGAATTTTAAAGGTTGAAATGCATTTTCTTCCTGATGTATATGTTCCATGTGAGGTTTGTGGCGGAAAGCGTTACAATAGGGAAACACTGGAAGTACGCTACAAAGGTAAGACTATTTATGATGTTCTTGAAATGACAGTGGAAGAAGCATTGGATTTCTTTAAGAATGTGCCTAGAATTCTTAACAAGGTACAGACATTGTATGATGTAGGTCTTGGCTATTTAAAATTAGGACAGCCGTCAACAACATTGTCGGGTGGTGAAGCACAGAGAATTAAGCTTGCAACAGAATTAAGTAAGAGAAGCACAGGAAAAACAATATATGTATTGGATGAACCAACAACAGGTCTTCATTTTGCTGATGTGCATAAATTAGTAGAGATTCTTCACAGATTAACAGATGAAGGTAATACAGTAGTGGTTATTGAGCATAATCTGGACGTAATAAAAGTGGCAGATTATATAATTGATATGGGACCTGACGGTGGTGACCGTGGTGGAACAGTTGTAGTTGCAGGAACACCTGAGCAGGTTGCAGAACATCCAACAAGTTATACCGGCAAGTATGTTAAGCAGATGTTAGAGAGACAATAGTCATTTTTTATAAAAAAACGATTCATAAAAATGTTTAAATAAAAGGGCATTTATGCAATGTTTATAAAGATGAAAAAAGTGCTTGAACCCCCTTTAAAATAAGGAAAAATTGTGCTATATTGAACATACAAACAAAAACGTATTAAATACCTAAAAAGACTTCTACAAAGAAGTTAACGACCCACTTGTTATTAGATGTCAACCTAATAACAACAGTATCTAAGTTTAGTGGTGAAAGGAGTTTTACCCAGTGATATCTGCTAACATGGCAATCAACGGAAGATTGTTTAAGTAGTGATTATTGGATGAGGTGTTACAAAGAATTGGATAGGATAGGAATTATTCAAAACGAAAATTCAATGAAGAATAACATCTTATGGTTAAGGTAGATAGTGAAGTCGAAGCAGGACAAATAGTAAGGAATAGACTAGGTATACAGATATTCGGAATGCGATCGAAACGAATAGTGTACAGAAGAAATTCCCGAGAAGATTCATTTAATAAAAAGTACCTGCGGTTGTTAACAAAATTGTAAAGTTAGGGTATTGAAATAGGGAGCATCTGTCATACGAGGAAGTAGGGCAGGTGCTCTTACTTCGTTATAAGTACTTGAAATGATATTACAATTTAGGAACGTGTGAAAGTATATTATGAGTCTGAAAGATGTATAAGTTTAAAAATATTTTGTATATAGAGAGCAGTCAGGTTATAAGTTATGGGAATTATAAAAGTTAGTACAGTGTACTTGTTTTAAATAGAAAAATAGGGTAGAATTAAAAATTAGCAGGTAATTAGATTTTATATAGCAATTACCTTTTACAGTAGTATGGTGCAGGCACCATTTTAGGAGGAAATACATTGAAGAAAGAATTAGTAATCGTTCTTGACTTTGGTGGTCAGTATAACCAGTTGGTTGCAAGACGTGTTCGTGAATGTAATGTATATTGTGAAATATATTCTTACAAAACAGACATTGAAAAAATCAAAGCAATGAACCCAAAGGGTATCATCTTAACAGGTGGACCAAATAGTTGTTATGAAGCCGATTCTCCAACATATTCAAAAGAATTATTTGAATTAGGCGTTCCAGTGTTAGGACTTTGCTACGGAGCACAGCTTATGATGCATGTGTTAGGCGGAAAAGTAGAACGTGCAGATGTACGTGAATATGGTAAGACAGAAGTATTAATAGACAAGACTCAGTCAAAGATTTTTGCAGATGTTTCACCAAAAACAGTTTGCTGGATGAGTCATTTTGATTATATATCACAGGTGGCACCGGGATTTGAAATCTCATCACACACAAAGGACTGCCCTTGTGCATCAGCAGAAAACGAAGAAAAGAAACTTTATGCAATACAGTTCCATCCGGAAGTACTTCATACACAGGAAGGAACAAAGATGTTATACAATTTTGTTCGTGGAATTTGCCAGTGTTCAGGTGATTGGAGAATGGATTCTTTCGTAGAGGAATCAATTAAGGCTATTCGTGAAAAAGTTGGCGATGGTAAGGTTTTATGTGCATTGTCAGGTGGTGTAGATTCATCAGTTGCAGCAGTAATGCTTTCAAAAGCCATTGGAAAACAGCTTACATGTGTATTCGTAGACCATGGCTTACTTCGTAAAAACGAAGGTGACGAAGTAGAAGCAGTATTCGGTCCTGACGGTCCATATGACTTAAACTTTATTCGAGTAAACGCACAGGAACGTTACTACAGCAAGTTAGCAGGAGTAAAAGAGCCTGAACAGAAGCGTAAGATAATAGGTGAAGAGTTTATTCGTGTATTTGAAGAAGAAGCAAAGAAAATCGGTGCAGTTGATTTCCTTGTACAGGGGACAATTTATCCTGACGTTGTAGAAAGTGGTCTGGGCGGTGAGTCTGCAGTAATCAAATCACATCACAACGTAGGTGGATTACCTGACTGTGTAGATTTTAAGGAAATAATCGAACCACTTCGTGATTTATTTAAGGACGAAGTAAGAAAAGCCGGCCTAGAGATGGGAATACCTGATTATCTAGTATACCGTCAGCCATTCCCAGGTCCGGGACTTGGAATCCGTATCATCGGTGAAGTTACAGCCGAAAAAGTTAAAATGGTACAGGATGCAGATGCAATCTACCGTGAGGAAATTGCAAATGCTGGATTAGATAAGACTATTGGACAGTATTTTGCAGCATTAACAAATATGCGAAGCGTAGGTGTAATGGGCGACGAAAGAACATATGATTATGCCATTGCACTTCGTGCAGTAAATACTGTAGATTTCATGACAGCAGAAGCTGCAGAAATACCTTACGAAGTATTGTCAAAGGTAATGAGCAGAATCATAAACGAGGTGCGCGGAGTCAATAGAGTAATGTACGATTTGACAAGTAAGCCACCTGGAACTATAGAGTTTGAATAGGCACAAAAATCCCACAAAGCCTTTATTTATGGGCGTTGTGAGAGGTAGTGATTATATCGTGGCAACGATATGGCAACACTAAAACAATTTACCCATATGTATAAATGAAAAAACCTTACTGATTTTGAGGAGTCAGTAAGGTTTTTTATGCTCTTTTATAAATCAATTAGTTTATGATATCCGTGAGTATTAGCAGGATAGTTGTATCTCCAATTATCGTATTCTTTCTTGGAGATTTCTCCGGCATCAAGCTTGGACTTCATCTTTGCCCAGGACTTTGCCTCATAACCTAAAGCGTCGTGGATGGCACCTAAGTCAAGGGTAATATGACTTCCTTCCTGTCTGACGGATATACCATAAATATCTTCAAGAGTGAACAGAAGCTGCATAATTCCCACATGAGTATCAATGTCAGGAACATTAATAGCCGCAGGAGAAACTTCCAAAATGGAAGAAAGAGTTTCAATCAAATCATCCTTGGGAACACGTTTCTCTGCTTCATATTGAGCCATGCGGATATCAGCAGTACTTTCCTTAAAACCTAACTGAACTCCCAATTCCTTTTGAGTTAAACCTTTACGCTTGCGAAAAGTTCTAATTCTTTCACCAATTGCCATAACAAACCTCCAATTTAACATAAAAATTCCCAATGCGGGATAACTTAAACAAATTCGCTATGGTCAGTATAACATAGGAAAAAATGTATATCAAGAGAAACTTAAACAAAAAAAGTTAATTTTTCTATTGACTTAAACTAAAAAGTTTAATATAATGCACATTATCTTAAACAAATATGTTTAAGAAATATAATGAAGGAGGAAAAAATCATGGAAAAGAACTTTATGACAGTCGACGATGTTGCCGAAGAACTTTCTGTTTCAAAGTCCAAGGCTTACAAGATTGTAAGACAGCTTAATAAGGAACTGGAAGAAAAAGACATCATCACGGTAGCAGGACGTGTCTGTACTTCTTATTTCAGAAAAAAAGTAATGTACAGCGGTGATTAGAAAATATTTATTAAAGGAAGGTGATGAACATGAGCGTTTATTCTTACATGGCAAATAACAAGAAAAAGTGGAGAGCTGTTTATCGCTATACTGATTTTACCGGAAAAAGAAGACAGACACAGAAAAGAGGCTTCAACACAAAAAGAGAAGCGGAGTTTTGGCTTGAAAATAAGAAGAAAGCCGAAAACGGACAATTGAACATGACATTTGGAAGTTTTTATGAAATCTACGAAAGAGACAAGAAGGCAAGGGTAAAGGAAACCACCTTTGAGACAAAATCATACGTGGTAAGAGATAAAATCCTTCCTTACTTTAAGGACAGAAGAATGGATGAGATTAAACCAAAGGATGTAATGGAGTGGCAGAATGAACTGCTTAATTACAGGGATGAAAAGGGAGAGCCTTATTCATCAGGTTACTTAAGAACAATTCACGCACAGCTTAGCGCAATATTTAATTTTGCAAAAAGATATTATGGGCTATCCACAAATCCTGCGGCAATAGTTGGAACAATGAAAAATGACGTTGAAAAGGAAGTGGAAATCTGGACAAAGGAAGAATACCTGAAGTTTTCGGAAGCAGTCATGGACAAGCCATTATCGTTTTATGCATTTGAAGTATTGTACTGGACAGGTGTCAGGGAAGGAGAACTACTGGCACTTACTCCGGCAGACTTTGATTTTGAAAATAACACAATGAGAATCAACAAGAATTATCAGAAGGTAAAGGGGCGTGAAATCATTACTTCTCCAAAGACAAAAAAGAGTAACAGGGTGGTGAAGATTCCACAGTTTCTGGCAGATGAGATTAAGGATTACATGAAATGCTTTTATGACCTGAAGCCTGACCAGAGACTTTTCTTTAAGTCAAAAGGGTATCTTGGACACGAAATCACAAGAGGCTCCAAGAAGGCAGGAATTAAGAGAATCAACATACACGCCCTTAGACATTCACACATTTCACTGCTTATGGACAGAGGATTTTCAGCACTTGACATAGCTGAAAGGGTAGGGCATGAAGCAATCAGCATTACTTACAAATATGCCCACATGTATCCAAACAAGCAGGATGAAATGGCAAGAAAACTTGAAGAGGAAAGGAGTCAGGAATAATGGAAAAAGTATTAGATAGTCACGGCAGGTGGAGAAACAGGATAGTATCATTCAGGGTTTCTGAGGAAGAGGCAAAAATCATTAATGATAAGGTTGCCCTGTCAGGACTTACAAAACAGGAATACATTATCCGCAGGCTGTGTGAAAAGGAAATTGTGGTAAATGGAAATCCAAGGGTTTATATTGCCTTAAAAAACAGACTTAATGAGGTGTACGAGGAGTTAAAAAGAATTACAGGTGCAGGTGAGGTTGATGATGTTTTGACAGAGGTAATTGAACTTATTGCAGTGACAATGAACGGAATGAAGGAGGATTAAGAATAATGGATAATAAAATAACAGCGACTGCCCATGACATATCTGTTGGCGCAGATAACGGGCAGTCACCAAGTGTTACCAAACACACTAACAGTATAACAGATAATAATTGTGCCCGCAATTTGCAATCCACCGGTACCCCGGTGGGTGAAAATCTGGAAACAGTATCAATGGAAGAACTTTATGATACGGTATATCCCATTAAGAAGCCATTGGTTGAGGATCTGATTTACAACGGAGTGTATCTGTTTGTCGGTGCACCAAAGGTCGGAAAGTCGTTCTTAATGGCTGAAATAGGTTTCTGTGTAAGTGCAGGAGTCGATCTTTGGGGGCATAAGACCAATCAGGGAACAGTGCTGTATCTGGCACTGGAAGATGATTATGCTAGACTTCAGCAGAGGCTTTCAAGAATGTTTGGAATTGATGTGGCAGAGCATTTTTACTTTGCCACACGTTCCAAAAATCTCAATGAAGGTCTGGAAGAACAGCTTAAAGAGTTTCTTGTGGCGCATGCTGATACAAGACTTGTAATAATTGACACGCTTCAGAAAATCAAGGAAATAAGTGGAGAAAAATTCAGTTACGCAAATGATTATGACATCATTACAAGGCTAAAGCACTTTGCTGATGAACATAACATTTGCATTCTGGTGGTTCATCACACAAGAAAGATGGATTCATCAGATGCTTTTGAAATGATATCGGGAACCAACGGACTGCTTGGTGCAGCTGACGGAGCGTTTATTATGCAGAAGGAAAAAAGAACTGACTTAAAGGCTACCGTTGACATCACAGGAAGAGACCAGCAGGACCAGAAACTTTATCTTAAGTTTGACCCAAAGTTATGTTTGTGGAAATTTGAAAAGGCTGAAACAGAGCTGTGGAAAGAGCTGGAAGACAAAGTACTTTCTACCATTAATACATATCTGATGGAAGCAGGATGTTTTCAGGGAACGGCAAGTGAACTGATGGACAAGATACCGGAGATTGATTTGGTTCCAAATCAACTGACCAGACAGTTGAACATTAAGGCAGGAAGGCTGTATGAGGATTATGGCATCAGGTATGACAATAAGCGTTGTCACGATGGCAGAATAATAACGTTGGAATATGAAAAAGAGTAAAGCGTGACGATGGTGTCGATGGTGACGATGTTTTATGGTACGTAAATCATCGTCACAACCGTCACGCATCGACACGGAACAAGATTAGTTACAAAACAGTGAGGTTTGAAAATGAGCAAAAAAAGAATGATAAGCAATGAATTAATGATGGCTTTGATTAAGTATCATGTATTAGATATGAAAGATAATGAAGAAATTAATAATCTTATAATTTTTGAATTGGAAGAAAAACTAAGCAAGATGTCAAGGCACGAGGATTACACAAAAAGTAAAATGGCACCTACAGAAGAAGAGAGGGAAGAGTACAGACAGAAATATCTTGACAACGTTGGAATGCACCGGGACTTTAGATGGTAGTAACAGCTTGCAACATAAATAGGGTTCCCGTTGATAATATCAATACCTGCAAGTGACACTTGCAGGTTAAAGAATAATCAGGGAGAACCAAAAAGGATTGGTTACAGTTAGAAATTAGTGACATCATATCACTAAGGACCTCGGGACCCGGAGTCCCGAGGTTAAACATAATGTAGCTGCCATTACAATTACAGTAACCACTAAATGCCATTTGACAGGTTATGAGTAAGGCATTGATAGCAGCTATATAAGCCCTCGGCAGAGCCCCCGCAGTTGTGTCTATGACAGAACTGCTAGGGGGTTATCAATTATGGCAGAGCCAAATTGATAAGAACCACCCGTTTTCAACAGCCTCGGGCAGACTACTAAAGACTAACAACGTGCAGGTGTCACCGCACGTATCAAAACAATAAAAGAAAAAAGGAGTGAGATTATGGCAGGATTATCATATTCAGCACACCTGAGTCAGAAGAACAGTGCCATTAACAGCAAGGCAAAACTTTCAGGTGTTGCAAAGCACAATTTACGAAAGTACCGCTCCTTGGAATACGATAAGGAGAACATTGTAATTTTATGGGGTACGGATAAATTAGTGCAGGATGTAAAAAAAGTATATAAGGAACAGTTTGACGAAGCAGTCAGGGAATACAACAAAAAGCAGACAAGGGATGACAGAAAGATTGATGATTACTTTGAAAAGACTGCAAAGTCAAACAAAGACATGGCAGTGGAACTTATTTTTCAGATAGGAGACAAGGAGTTTTGGGATAAGAATCCTGAAAAGCAAAGAAGGATGGATGCAGCCTTTAAGGAAATACTTAACATGTTACAGAAGGAAGCACCAAATCTTGTTGTGGCAAATGCAGTAATACATTATGATGAGGCAAGCCCACACATGCACGTGGTGGCAGTTCCCGTAGCTGACGGATTTAAGAAGGGAATGTCAAGGCAGGTATCAAAGAGAAAAGTATGCACAAAGGAATTTCTTGAAAATATACTGCAGGGCAGAATAAGAGAATACGCAGAGGGCAGGTCATTCATATGGATTGGAGAATTTCTGAAAGGAAAGAAAAAAGGTCGCAATAATGATTTGGCAGTTAAGGAATATAAGGTAAAAAAGGAAAATGAGAAATATGAAAAAGCAGTAAAAGAGGTAGAAAATCTGAATAATGAAATCCTTAAAAAGACTGCTGAAAAGAAAATCGCAGATAAGAAGCTGGAGGAAACATATAAAGAAATGAAAGAAGCTGATGCCGTGGCACAATGGGGAATAAAGGACATAAAGGAATTTGAAAATAAAGTAGCAAAAGGTCCGGAAGAGCCTAAAGGACTGATGAGTGCAAAATCCTACAGAGAAAAGATTGTTATACCGTTTCTTGCAGGTTTAAACAAGATATTTAAAAAAATAGTTAAAATGGCAAAAAGCTGCTTTGCAGAGTCAATGGAATTGAAGAAGAAATTGGAGCAGGCAAATGAAGACAGAGAAAGGCTGGCAGAAGTAAACGAAACTCTTAGATGGAGAGTAAAGTGCATGGATCAGGAGATTGATGAGAAAGCTGAAAGGATATGTGAGTTGGAAGAGTCAGAGTTTATGCTGGAATATTTTAGGAGATTTATCAGGAATGAAGATTATGAAAGGATTGTAGAGATGGGGAAGGAGGAAAGAGAGAATAAAAGATTTACTCGTTAAAAATATGATAGTTCTAGTACAAATGGGACTACTAAAGGTAGTTGCTTGGCAAAAGAATTATGTTTATTTGGAGAGGGTGTTATGATAAAATGTAGATACATTTAGATTATACAGAATAAAATTATTGAGGTAATAAATATGAATAAAACAAGCGAATGGGGAAAAGAAGTTATAAATAAAGCATTGGAATATGCAAATTATGAATGGTATGCAACAGATAAAAATCTTAAACATGGAATTGATAATAAAGGAATAGAAGTCGATACTCCAGATACTACGTGGCGTGGAGAAAAACTAGATTGTGGCTGGTGGAAAGTAAGCCAAAAGAATATAGGAATTCCATATGGATGGGGATTAGGTTCTACGTTAGAGGAGTTTGAAAATGGACTTGCTTCAGGAAAATACGCAGGTAATGTACCAGAGGATAAATCCAGAAGAATAAGTTACGATTGTGTTGGAGTAGATTGTTCAGGTCTGCTGACTATATGTTGGAATTTACCACAAAAAATTTCAACAAGAGTAATACCTGATTATGCTAATGTTGTAGAAAGAATAGAAGAGATACAACAAGGAGATGTATTTGCTAAAATTGGAAGTCATGTTATGTTCTTTAAAGAGTTTACAAGTGAAAATCAAAAAGTAGCTGTTATTATTGATTCCACTAGAAGTACAGGTAAAGTTTCTGTGCGACATGAAAACGTTGAAGAGTTATTTGGCAAAGGATATAAAATATATCGAAAGAGGTAGTGAAATTGGAGTATGAGTTGAAAAGAAGCAAATTATATAAGAATAAGTTTCGAATTGATACTGGATATATGAGGTGAGTGCTTTGTGGGAAAATAGAACTTGCGTTCGAAAGTGCTATATAATATAATTAAAGTATGTATTTTACAAGGAGAATAATTTTTTGTTATGCGAACAATGTTATTAAGCTTTAAACCTAAATGGTACAACTTAATTAAGTATGGAAGCAAGATATTTGAATATAGGAGAACATTTCCAGATGAGGAAATAATGGCTTATATGTATGTGAGTAGTCCAATGAAGCAAATCGTTGGAAAGATCCATTTAGGACGAAAAATTGATATTAATACATGGAAAGAAAAGTATAAAGATGATGGTGAAGTTTCTGAAAGAATAGACGAATATTTAGAAAAACACACATATGCGATGCCAATATTGTCTTTTCAAATGACCAAAGAAATTAATTTAGAAACTTTACGAAAGTCTGATTCAAAATTTGTATGTCCACAAATGTATTATTATTTAGAAAAATATCCAAAATTGTTTGAATTTATAGAGACAAATGCTTCAGAAATAGGTAAATTAAAAGTTAATTCATTTGATAAAATTAGTAAAGAAGATATATGTAGACAAGAATACTAGGAGGTACATTATGGGAGATTTTGGCGATGCAGAAAGACAAATTTTATCTTTTATGGTAGAAGGAACCGAATTTGAGTTTGAAGATAGAAAATATGTAGTTGAATTATCAGGAAAACCAACGTGTCATAAAGGAGAGCCGAAGACAGATATTTATGTTTTGGCAAAATCATCATTAGATGAAAAAGAAATAAAAATATCATATAAAAAAGAAAATGCAGATTTTATAGAAAATAAAATGAGCGCTGAAAGAGCAGAGCAATTATTTGGAAAAAATTGGGCAAAGATTATTGAAGATTCAACCACATCTATTATGAATAGATTTGAAGAGAGAATGTTAATATACAAAAACAAATTTAAAAGAACCGAAAAAGGTGCAATAACACTAGGATGGAAATTTGAATTATTAAATAAAATTAGTGGTGATTTGTCTGGAAAAATGAAGTTAACAGAGGATCAAGTAATTGATGTTTATGCAGGGAGTAATTTAGCAGAAGACAAAAGAGATGCTATGGTTAATGGAAAAGTAATCAAGAATAGTGGTGTTGCAAATTATTTATTAATGGATGAGAACATTAATTCGGCACAGGATATAATTGATAAGATGATTCCTATAAAGGATTATGTAAAAATTCATCCTGATATTTATTTTGCTTGCAAAGCACTTAATTATAGATCATTTGCCAAAAAATGGGATGGTAATAGACCACTTTCTGTACAAGTAAATTGGAGTGCGAAACATAATAAATTAATTCCTGAGTTAAGTTTTGATCATCCTTTAACTGTTAAAGGAAACGAGGTTGCGAATAGATTAATACACTATATGAAAACATTGAATATAGAAAATACAGATGATATTGATGAAGATAATGCAGGAACAGATAGAATAAGTTGAGGAGAAGAAATGGCTGTTATTTTAGAAGAGCGTGGTAGAGGTAAATTTAAGCCTGCACCAGAGTATAATGTAAATGAAGTTAGAGAATTACTTAATAAGAAAATAGAAGAAGAGAGAGAAGCATTTGAAAATTGCAGTGAAGAAATTGAATTTGACAAACTTAGCTATGATTCTAAAAAGTGGAATTTAGTATCATTATTTTCAGGATGTGGAGGATTAGATTTAGGATTTGAACTAGCAGGATTACAAGCAGTGATGGGTAAAACTGTAATGGAAGAAGCGTTTAGAGACAAAAGAGTTTTTGATGAAAATATTGATAACAATGTCTTTAATACAATATATGTAAATGATATCTTTGACGAAGCGAGACAAACCTATGCTCAAAATGCTGGCAAATATATTTATATGGATAAAAGTGATATAAGAAAAATTAAAGAATTTCCAAAAGCAGACATTGTTCTGGGCGGATTTCCTTGCCCTGGATTTTCAGAAGCTGGTCCTAGATTAGTGGATGATAAAAGAAATTTCTTATACATCCATTTTATTCGCTGTTTGATGCAAAGCAAACCTAAAATATTTGTTGCCGAAAATGTTAAAGGAATGATGACTCTAGGAAAAGGAGAAGTGTTTAAACAGATTGTTCAGGACTTTGCAGCAGCAGGGTATAAAATTTATCATAAACTTCTTAATTCAGCAGAATATGGAGTACCACAAATTAGAGAACGAGTAATTTTGGTTGGAGTGAGAAATGACATAGATTTTAAATATGTTCATCCAAAGCCAACCCATGGATATGGGGTTAATGGATTAGAAGAGGTTGTGACTTTACATGATGCAATTGGTGATTTAGAGGAAAATCCGGGAGAATATTTTGTTGGCTCATATTCAACTATTTTTATGTCGCGTAATCGAAAAAAATTATGGAGTCAGCCAAGTTTTACTATTCAGGCATCAGGACGACAGGCACCTATACATCCGGGTGGAGAACCTATGGTAAAGGTAGGTAAGGACAAATATATATTTAGTGATGGAGAAGAGAATAATAGAAGATTGTCAGTTAAGGAAATTGCAAGAATTCAAACATTTCCAGATTGGTATGAGTTTAGTAGGGGTACAAGCAACAGAAATGCAAATTCAAAACTTGATTTAGTTTATAAGCAGATAGGAAATGCTGTACCGGTAAGGTTAGCATTGGCAGTCGCAGAACCAATAGCAGAATTTGCAAAAGAGCAATTGGAGAAGGAAGAAAAAAACTATGAGGTTGTTCGAAATATTGAGGAAGGTAAAAGAATGATGGCATAAGTATGAGGTGGTAAAGATATGGAAAGAATACGAAAAATATTGCGGATATCAGCAATTATAGAATTTTTAATTGTAGTAGTTAGCACAATAATAGTTTACTTAAATAATGAACAAATAATAAATATACATTTTTTGGATATAAAAATGGTTACATTAGTAGCCATTGTTTTATGTTTTTTGGTCATAATAGAGGAGTTTGTACAAATTATTATTGGTGGAGGAAAAATTGTAAAAAAAGGATATCATAATATCAAATATTGTGATGATGAATTATTTGATAATATAGATAAGTACACATATTGTTATAAGGAAAATAATCTTTATTATATCAATATAATAAGAATTATTAATTTGTATTATAGAGATGGTGGACCAGTTGATAATTTAGTAAAAGATAATCAGATTGAAAAATTATTGTTGAGAAACGATTTTTTGCATAAACAAAAAAATTTATTTGATGAGATCATGAATTTGTTTTCTTCATTTGCTATATCAATAATTGTAGCATTATTGGGAGGAAAAGTGATGGAGGATAATTTTCTTATAACGGTAGTGTCAGTAGTAGTAATGGTGTGTTCTTTTGGGTTATATTTTTTGTTAAATATGTATATAGAGGACAAGGAGGAACTTGCCTTAATCAAATATATGAATATGAGATTTCAAAATTAGAAGAAAAAATATTAAAATTACAAAATACACTCGAAATATCTAATGAAAATGAAAAGTACATATATACACAACATGTTGCATTAAAAGAATTGGTACATATGAAAAACAAAAACAGAAAAAATAAGACAATAATTGATGATATTAACCAATTAAGCAATATAAATTTATGTATGGAAAATAGAGAAGATATTTATGATAGAAAATTGTATATTAATAATCAGGAAGTTTACTTTGCTTATAGGAAGAGTAAAGATGATTGTAAGGAAGACATTTTTGCAAATGAAGAATTTGAAAAATTATATATGATATTAAAAAAATACAATTTAATAGATTTCGAAAAGTCTTTAGATAAGAAAACTTCCGCGTCACAATAAATGGATAAAAGATGGTATAAAATTATTATAAAAATTTGTAATTAAAATAGTTCCTAGATAATTTTAAAATTATGAATTTGGAAATTTAATTATAAAAAAAACGAAGTAAATTTATAATATTGTAAAAATCTAGAGAAAAATATGGAGTATAATTTAAGTTAGATTTTGAAATGATGTAAGTACATGCATTATGCTATAAGAAAGGAAAGAGATATGTTTGCAGGTTTTAATTTAGAAATTAATGAACATTTTTTTGATTCACAGGAGAAAACATTTTCTGAATATCAAAAAATAGAAAAAGAACACCTTGATTCACAAAGAAGAGGTATAGAAAAAACATTAAATGAATATATTAATGACAATATTATTGATGGCTCCAAAATACAAAAAGATTTTATACTAGCATCAATTGTTTCAAATAATATGACTTAGAATTAGAATAATTTTATCATGGATGGGAAAGGGGGAAATGAGGGATTTGGGAGAAGGCAAAAAGAATGTAAAAATTTGAAAATTTATAGGTGGGAATGCTATGAAGAATATGATAAAATTAAATATAATAGGGTGTTCTAAAAGATGAGAGAGGAAAAAATTAAAAAATATATTATAGTGTTGTGGGAAAGCGTCCTAACGAATATATTAAATGATAAGAATATGAATTATGCTGGTTAACAGCAGATTATTATTTTTGATGTGAGTGGAAAAACATATTTATAAGGAGGTATCAAAATGAAATATAAAATGAGTGATGTAGAAATTGATGAAGCAAAGCCACATACAATAAAAAAATTCGAATTGATTGAAGAATATGTTAAATCATGGGCTCAGAAATTACTAAACTATTCTGAATGTACTGAAATTATATTTATAGATTGTATGTGTAATAGTGGAATATATTTGAATCAAAAGGGACAAGAAGTGTATGGCACACCTATTCGAATCTCTAATGTTCTTGCAGAAGTAATGAAACAATATCCTAAAAAAAAAGCAAGAGTTTATTTAAATGATTTTTCAAATAAAAAAATTGATTTGTTAAAAACCAAATTACCAAGTAATGCTCCAAATTTTGAGATTATTACAAGTTGTGGAGATGGTAATGATTTACTGAAACAAATAGCTACAGAATTATCTAATCAAAGCAAGTATCATTATCTTTTAGTTTATGATCCATACAAAGCTGAATTGGATTGGAATGCAATAGAACCATTTTTAAATTGTTGGGGCGAGGTGATTATTAATCATATGCTGTCTGATTCTATTAGAGGGGTATCCTTGGCAAGGAGAGATGATGTGATTGAAAGATATGAGCAAACATATTTAACAGATATTCGAGAATTGATTTCATTCGGGAGTGATAGGAAAGCTTTTGAAAATAAAATTGAAGAAATTATTTCTTTGCTAAAGCAAAATACATATGGAGAATATTATATAGCGGTTTTTCCTTTTTTTAATAGTAAAAATGCACTGGTATATAATCTTGTTTTCTGTACAAATAATATTAACGGATTAAAATTATTTAAGAAAACAGCTTGGAAAACTTTTGGTGGAAAATCATCTATGAAGGACACACAAGGTGATGAAAATCAGTTATTTTTTAATTTTGAAGAAAACACAATAGCTAAAAAGACAGATGAATATTGTTATAATGTTGATGATATAGTTGATTATGTGCAGAACAGATTTTGGGGACAACAAAATGTCGCATTGGATGATATTTGGAGGTTTTTAGATGTACACCCAGTTTTTCCTGCTGATGGGTATAAAACGGAGATAAAAAAAGGATTGAAAAAAGTTTATGGAGATGTTATAGGCAAAAAAACAATTTCATTTACGGATAGGAGATAATTCTAATGAAAAAAGTAAAAGGTTATATTAAACGTAAATCAATGTTATATGTCACAGGTGTGGAATATGGTGATTATACAATGAATCATGTTTTAGGATGTTCACATGGATGCAAATATCCTTGCTATGCATATATGCTAAAAAAAAGATTTGGACAAGTTAAATCATATGATGAATGGATAGAGCCTTATTTAGTTTCAAATACACTAGAGTTGCTTGACAAAGAAATTCCAAGATTAAAGAAAAAAATAAAATCAGTTCAATTGTGTTTTACAACTGATCCGTTTATGTATGGTTATGATGAAATAAGTGATATGAGCATAAAGTCAATTAAAAAATTAAATGAGGCGGGAATAAAATGCACTGTATTAACTAAAGGATTAATACCAATAGACTTGAAAGATTTTTCGAAAGAAAATGAATATGGTATAACCTTAATTTCTTTAGACGAAAAATATCGAGAGAAATATGAACCGGGAGCAGCTCCATATAAAGAAAGGATACAAGCACTTAAGAAGCTACATAATGCAGATTGCAAAACATGGGTAAGTGTTGAACCATACCCAACTCCAAATATTATAGAACAAGATATAAGAGATATATTGGATGAAATATCTTTTACAGATAAAATTATTTTTGGAAGAACGAATTATAGTAAAGAAATATCAAGTTATAAAGAGCATAAAAAGTTTTATAATGAGCAGGCACAAATAGTAATAGATTATTGCAAGGAAAAAGAAATAGAATATTACATTAAAGAGAAAACAATTACAGAATAAATTTTTCTTAGAATGAGTTGTCTTTGCGTAAATAAATTATTCTGTAAGAAACAATTGGATGCGAAGGAGATAAATAATTGGATATCGATGATAAATTCTTGAAGTGTGTTGATAGATGGGTAAGTCCAGATATAGATGACAAAATTAATAAAGCAATTGATAAATTTGAGTTGTGGATTAATAGCTTTGATGATTTTGAAACGGAAATATTGATGAGTTTATTAGATAGATTTAATTACCATACTCTTTCTAATATAAACAATATTATTAAAGAATTAAGTGACAAGTCTAAAGAAAAGTACGGTGTAAATAATGATAATAGTATTGTTAGTGTAATACGCAAAAAGGAAGGAAAATTAGGAAGTTCTTCAGAATATGTATTAATACATCGTATGGTTAGTGGATTGAGCAAAAAGATATATTATGATTCATTGGATAAAATAAAAGATGAGGAATGGAACAATATTACCAATGTTATATTTATTGATGATTGCAGCGGAACTGGAAAAACCTTTGTGGATTTCTTAAAGCGACAGAAGAAAAATTTGTTAGGGAAGTGCATCATTTTTATTGTAATAGAAATAATGGAAGAGGCAAAAAAAAGAATAGACGATTATGCTAAGAAAGAAAGATTAAATATTCAAATAATCCCTCATGAAGAGAAGAAAAAAGCTTTTACTGATATGGAAGATTTAGAAATTCAAAAATTTGATGAATTGTCGAGAAAACAAGGTGTTAATGAAGAATATATTAGAGGATATAAAAATTCAGAATCTCTTATGGCATTTTACAACAATACACCGAATAACACATTGGGAGTTTTTTGGTTTCCTTCTAATCGCAATAGTCCGATATTTCCTAGAGAACTAGATAAAGAGCCTGGGTGGAAGCAAATGAACAGTAGTAAAAGTGCAAGGAGCAAGCAACAGTATGATGCAAAGCGAAAGTGAAACAATGTTAAAATATCAAGAGTTATTAATATTATCGTATTTTAAATCCCATTATAAGAGATACGAATTTAATGAACTACTTAGAATAATGGGAATGACTTACGTAAAATTAAAGAAAACAATAGATGAATTGTTAGATAAACAATACTTGGTATGCTATGAGGGGCATATAGTTATAAGCAAGCAAGGAGAAAAACTGTTACAAAAAAGTAGATTAGATAAATTTTATTTAGATGCTAGGAAACAAACTAAAATACAAAATAGATTAGATATTGATAAGCCATATATTCCAATTGGCTTTGAAATATAAATTAACAAGGCGGTGGACTATATTGGTTAGAAAGAGAAAGTCAAGTTGATTTTCGTATAGAGAAAGTGTCATACTTTTATTATCAGGACAAGACGCATGACTTGTCCTGATAGTAAAGTTATTTCGTAACGGGTCGTTACTCAATAACTTTACTATCATTATAAGTCATTACTTAACAATGACTTATAATGAGAATTTTCAATTAGATATGGTAACTTATATAGTCCGCTGAAAGGTGTTACAATGGAGTATTGTCAAGAATTACAAAAGATGATGCGTGAGCAGGAAATGGATGAAACATATATTGAACTTTGTACAAGTTATGCAAAACGTTTACTTAAAAATGATATGCCAGTAATATTTGATTTTAAGCATTTATCAATGCTTTTGGGAATAGAACCATATGAAATGGCGTTTTATTTATTTGCTGATGAAAAATTATATTACACTGAGATTCAAATTCCTAAAAAAAGAGGGGGCGTTCGTATTATTGATATTCCTAGTGAGCGTTTAAAAGATATTCAAAAATGGATATTAGATAACATATTAAGTCGTTATACAGTTCATGAATGCTGCTATGGATTTATAAGAGGAAAATCTATTTATGATAATGCACTCCAACATGTTAATAAGAGGTGTGTGTTAAATCTTGATTTAAAAGATTTTTTTCCTTCAATTACACAAGAACAGATATTTAAAATATTTTTTTCTGTGGGGTATACTAAAAAAGTTTCATATTATTTGGCAAAGATGCTAACAAAAAACAAAAAATTACCACAAGGTTCTCCAGCAAGTCCGATGTTGTCAAATATTGTTGCAAAAAAATTAGATAGTAGGCTAAATGGGTTGGCAAAAAAATATGGTGCAGTATATTCTCGATATGCAGATGATATTACTTTTTCAGGGGAAGGTAATATCAAGAATATGATTCCAATAGTTGAAAAAACCATTCAAGATGAGAAGTTTCAAGTTAATAAAAGTAAAACAAGATATTCGTATTACTTTCAAAGGCAAGAAGTTACAGGGTTAATTGTAAATAAGAAAGTTTCTATACCAAAAGAATATATTAGAGAAATTAATAAAGAAATATATTTTTGTAAAAAATTTGGAGTTTCTTCTCATTTAGAAAAGATTCAAAATTATAAAAGTTTTTACAAAGAGCATTTATATGGAAAAGCTTATTTTATCAAGATGATAAATAAAAGAAAAGGAAATCAGATACTTGAGCAATTAGATGAAATAGAATGGGATTATTAATTATGAAAAAAGAAGAGTTCTATATATATCAAGAAGAATTGATAAGATACAAGTTTAGTCACGATAAATTATCAATATCTAAAATGGTAGTAGAGTTAAATAAACAGTTTTGTTCTGCAGGAATGAAAAAGTTACGAATAGAGACTATAACAAATTATCTAGTTAAACAAGGCTTTCTTTTTTTGAATGAAGAAGGGTATAAAAGACCTACTATAAAAGGAAAAGTTTTAGGGATTTCAGTAGAAAAAATTGTTAAAGAGAACAAAGAATATATGGTAAATCAATATAATAGGAGAGCTCAAAGTTATGTGCTAGATATGTTATATGATATGATTCGAGAAAACTAATTTAAGCAAAGCAATTTCAGTTAGTGCAATGGGACTTGCATCATCTAAAATAGGTAAATAATACGAATGTAAGAATTGTAAACATAAATGGTAAATTTGTAAAATAGGATGTGCTTCTGTTATAGTTTTTACACCCCCAAATTTTATGACAGTAGTTAGCGAAAATCATAAATCTATATATGTGGAATATTTATGTGTGACAGATTGGAAAAAGGATGCTGTCACATTACAGGATGGCAAAACAATAGATTTTATGTGGGTTAGTAGAGATGAATTGATTGGTATGCAGGATAATGAATTGGCAACAAGTCGAATTCAGAAATTTGTAGATGAGTTAAGATAAAAAGGTTTGGAGTAAAATAATATGCAGGGATATAACTTGATAGTAGTCTTTAATGAGGACGAAGATAAAATTTTAATGTGTAAAAGAAGAAAAAATCCGTATAATGGATTATCAAATTTTGTAGGTGGCAAGATTGAGAGAAATGAGAATGGAATCGACACGGCATACAGAGAGTTACAGGAAGAAACGGCTATTACTAAAGCTGATATTAAATTGACGCATTTAATGGACTTTACATATTATTTAGACGATTGTTATGTTGAGGTATATGTCGGCAAGTTAAATAAAGAAGTATTTATTGAAGGCGATGAGAATGACTTGTATTGGTCTGGGTTAGACAAAGATTTCTTTGATGAAACAAAGTATGCTGGAGAAGGAAATATAGGTCATATTATGAAGCAGATTGAGATGGCAAGAGGTGAGTTGTTAGTGTAGTTAGGCAAAATATATATTTGATATTAGGGAGACGTTCCTTACACATATGTAACACATACAAGAAAATAAAGATTAAATTTATGGAGTTTGAATTATGGTTTTTGTTTGTAATCTTATAAAAGAGAATAATTGGTTTAGATATAGGGCAGCAGCGATTATAGTCTAGTATGATTGTGTGTTGTTTGCAGGAAATGAGAGGGCTGATTACTTTTATTCTATATATAGGAGGTGTTGGACATGGAAAAAACAACAACTTTAAATTTGAGAGTTAGTCCAAACGTAAAGCAAAGTGCAGAGTCAGTGCTATCAAAGTTAGGTATTCCAATGTCTACTGCTATTGATATGTATTTAAATCAGATTGTGCTTACAGGAGAAATTCCGTTTGTGGCAACACTACTAAAAACACCAGCTTCAGTAAATACTGCAATGATGACAAATGAAGAAATTCATGCAAAATTACAGAAAGGTTATGCGGATGCAGAAGCAGGCAATGTAACAAGTGCAGCAAAAGTATTTGCAAAAATTAGAGAGAACCATTAATATGGAATATAATGTTGTAATTATAAGAGAAGCAGAACAGGATATGGAGGACATATATAATTATATTGCGTTAGTCTTAACTGATGAGTTTATGGAGTGAATTGAAAGTTTTTAATTATATCAAAAATCAGTTGCTATTTATTTTTTAATTGCATACAATAAAGACAGGTAGATAAGCATTTTAAATCATACAAGAAAGGATGGTTATATGGCAGTAGCAGTAAAAGATAATTATGATATTGCATTAAAGGAACAACAGAAAGAAGTTAGAAATATGGTTCTTGCAGGTTTGGAAAATATTAAAGAAGGTAAGACAAAAGATTTTAACGAGGTATGTGACAGATTGGAGAAAAAATATAGAAATGCAGCAGTACAAAATCAGAATTAGCGAGTTAGCTGAACAAGATTTAGAAAACGCAGGTGATTACATTGCATTTGAACTACTCAATCCTATTGCTGCTGAAAATATGGTAAAAGGTATTAGGGAACAAATAAATAAGTTGGAAGTTTTTCCAGCCAGTTATGAATTAGACGATGATCCTATATTAGCAGAAGTAGGAGTACATAAAACATACTATAAAGAATACAAGATATTCTACACTATTGATGATAATGTGAAGGAAGTTTTTATAGTCAGAATATTGCATATGCTTGTTGATAGTAGAGCATGGTTGTATCATACATTTGGTATCCAAAGTTGACAATTGGGAATAAGTAGTAAGAAGGTGTCGTCAAACTGTCGTCATTTATCTTCGCAAATAAAAATAATGACAGAATAAACAGTTAAAATGAGCAGTGAAAACAACTAAAATCAAACAAAATATGCCAGATAATGATGAAATAATTTCGTGAAGGTGGTAGAACAGTAGGATCAGGTAAGGTTGCAACTATCATCGAGTAGTAAATATTATCTAAAAACTTTGGCTCAGCCCTTTATTTATAAGGGGTTGAGCTTTTTTAGATTTTAGAAAAATTTCTCCGTGCACTTAAAATGCACTTAAGAATCTACTCAAAAATTATTTTGCACTTGGCAAAGGACATTTTCCGGAGGGAGTTAGGGGACTTTTCTCCGGGAATTTTTATGTCCTTTGTTATGTTCTGATTCCATGATTTCCGCCAGTTCTTGTTGCTGGTTTGGATAGAGATAATGCAAAGAGTTTTTTATTTCATTACCTTCTTTGCTATGGTAGAATGGAAACAGAGCAGGGTAGATGGAGAAATTAGTGTAATAGAGTTAATGGAGGTGTCTATGATTGAATTAAAACAGATTAACCATGATAATTGGATAGAATGTATAGAACTTGAAGTTAAAGATGAGCAGCGTCAATTTGTTAATCCAAATATATTTAGTTTGGCAGAAGCGTATGTCCATTCCGATGCAAGTAAGAAGGAAGCAGAAGAGTATTATAGATGTATTCCATTTGCAATTTATAATGAGGGTAAGATGATTGGTTTTACTATGCTAACTTATGAAAAAGAATATGATTTTGATGATAAGCCTGCTTATGAAATATATAGGTTAATGATTGATAAGGATAATCAGGGAAAAGGATTCGGCAAAGAATCCCTAAAACTAATATTGGATTATATTAAGACATTTCCTTATGGAGAAGTTGAAAGTGTGTATGCTTCGTGGCATCCAGACAATAAAGCCTCTGAAAAAATGTGCTTATCAAATGGCTTTGTGGTTGTTGGAAAAGATGAAGACGGAGCGGTTATATCAAGATTAAGCATTTAGCATGGGATATAATAAATGCCCACAGGAATAATAAAGAGAAAATAGTATTAGACAAGATGTTTAACAAGTCTGATTTATATAAGGAGATGAGAAATCCATGCAAGTTGTTTTATGCAACTATAAGTTGCCTTTTTCCAAGAAAAAGAACGATGAAGTTGGTAGTGATATCTGAAGGGATTTAATACAATAATTTCATCAAAGAAAGAGGAGATGAAATTATATGAGTTTTGGACAAAATTTGCAGTTTTTAAGGAAAATGCGAAACAAAATGACACAAGAAGAGTTGGCTGAAAAAATGGGTGTTATGGATGTTTATATTGCCATAGAATAATCAAGTATTGAGGAGAAACAATATGGAAAGAACAGCAAATGAAATACAAAAAGAACGAAGAAAAGAAATAGAAGATAAAGCGAATGAACTTATCAAAAAGTGTGATGTTGCCACGCTTACTTCAATCAATGAAAAGGGATATCCACGTACTTGTGTGCTTGCTATTGCAAGGGCAGAAGGATTTTCAGATGTTTATTTTATAACTTCAAAGCGTTCTCCGATTAATGGAAAAGTAACTCATTTTGAAACCAATACAAAAGCAAGTGTCTGTTATTATATTGGTGGCGATAGTGTAACTCTTATCGGAAATGTTGAATTTGTCGAAGACAGAGAAACACAAGAATCTATTTGGAGTGCGCAGCATAGAGGATTTTTTAAGAAAGGAATTGATGATCCGAAATTCAGATTATTAAAGTTTCATACGATTGAGGCAACATTTTGGATTGAAGGGAAATTTAGGACATGTAAATATAAATAAGGGCATATTGGGTGTAAAATGGAGAAAACATGAGTGCAGAAGAATTGTGGAATGAATTCATTCAAAAATATAACATTAATGAAAATAAATTTGAGGCGTGGGCATTTGGAGAGAATACGAAGGAACTTACAAAGCTTGTATTGAAAGGAATAAAAACGGCAACTTCATCTTTGTATGTTTTATATGAAAATGAACTACTCCCGAAGGTAGATGAATGCAGCATTCTATTAGACGAGTATGGCAATGCAAAGTGCATTATTAAGAATACAAAAGTTGAGATTATTTCATTTAATAAAATTACAGAGGAGCACGCTTTTCTAGAAGGCGAGTCAGATACAACGTTAAGTACTTGGAGAAAAATACATCAATCGTTTTTTACAAGATGTTTAGAAGAAAAAGGGATGACTTTTGATGAAAAGATGCTCGTGGTATGTGAGCAATTTAAAGTGGTATATAAGCAGTAAAATATGTTTATATATGATGTCAATAAGAGAGGATTAACGAGGTAAAAATGTTAAGAGAAGCAACAATAAAGGATTTAGATTCACTATTGGAGTTATATATGTATCTTCACGAAGAAAGAATCCCAGAAAAAGATAAGCATTTATTAGAAACGTGGACGCAAAGAATTGAGGATATAAATCATCATATCATCATTAATGTGCAGGATGAAAAAATAATATCATCTTGCGTTTGTGTCATTATTCCAAATCTGACTAGAAATGTAAGACCATATGCATTTTTTGAAAATGTAGTTACACATGGTGATTATAGAAATAAAGGATTGGCAACAGAGTGTTTGAATTATGCAAGGGATATTGCAATAGAAAATAATTGCTATAAGATGATGTTGCTGACTGGTTCGAAAAATGAGAAAACACTCAATTTTTATGAAAATGCAGGATATAATGGTGCGGATAAAACAGCATTTATTCAATGGCCATAAATTAAAGCATTCAACCATTGGTTTCAAAAATATTAACTAAGCCTCGATTGTGCGTGATGAGGAGTTATGTTATTTTTTTAGTGTAAGACGTCTTAACATATGAATGGAAAGGAACAATTAAATATGATAATAGGAAATAACATAAAAAGAATCCGTCAAAACAAGGGAGTAACGCAGGAACAGTTGGGCGATAGCATAGGCGTTTCAGGTCAGGCAGTTAGTAAATGGGAGAATGGTTCAGCACTTCCGGATATTCAGGTGTTACCAAAACTTGCAGACTATTTTGGAATTAGTATTGATGAGTTAATGGGATATAAATTGAATGCATTAACCTATAAAGAGCAGTTTGTAAAATTCATGTTAGGAAATGGAATTTTACAGATAGGCGAATTTGATTTGAAGGGCGGGCAAAAGAAAAATTATTATTTGAACTCGGAAAAGTTTACAACCAATGCTCAAATAGCAAAGATTGGTGAATACTTTGCCGACTGTATTCGAGAAAATGGTATTCAATATGATGTGATAGTGGGACTTGCATATCATGGAATTGCATTTTCTACAGCTACATCATGCTCATTATTTCAGAAATATGGCGTGACAACAGATTTCTGTTTTGACAGAAAGGTATCGGATAACAGAGGAAGAAAAATATGTGGACATACATTGGTAGATGGCGAAAAAATTATTATTGTGGACGATTTGATTACTACAGGAAAAACGTTATGTGAGCGTATTGACCAGTTGAAAGAACAGGCTGATATTGATGTGGTGGCAGTAATTGTGATTGCAAATTTAGTGAATGAAGAGGCAAGGGAAAAAGGTCTGGGGGAAAATATGCTAGAGGAACGATACGGAACAAAGGTGTATTCTATCATTACAGACAAGGATATCAATGATTACATGAATAGTTAAGGCAACCTACAGTTGCAAAATTTCCAATCAAACTTGGTAGACGAAAATAGATTGCTTTATTACAATTAAGAAAAACATCTGGAGGAGAAAATGGGATTAGGCAGCAGGATTCAAAGACTTAGAATTAATAATGGATTAACCCAGAAGCAATTGGCAGAAATGCTTTCGATTTCTAGACAATCTGTTTCAAAATGGGAGATGGATCAGTCAATTCCGGAAATTGATAAGGTTATTATGATGAGTAAGTTGTTTTCGGTGGGAACGGATGAAATTTTACTGGAAGATGAAGAAATAAAAAATCTCAGACCACAGGAAATACATTTGGGTTCGATCTATCTGATTGTACGAGATTTTGAAAAGTCTATTTCATTTTACGAACAACTATTATCAATGTCAATATCCACTAGAAATTGTGGAAATAAATTTGCAGAATTTTATTTTGACAATAAATGTCTAGCACTCATGAATGAAGATAGTTTGCAGGGGCATCATTATGTGGATGGCGACCATAAATTTGTTTTAAACTTTTGGGTTGAAGATTTGGTAAAAGAATACAACAGACTAAAAGTATTAAATATCGGAGAAATTACAGAAATCGAAAAGGTTAATGAAGGATACTATTACTTTAATGTGCTTGATCCAGATAATAATGTTTGTGAAATCACAGGTGGATATCATTTATCGGAGGAAGAAAAAGATGAGTAATAATGTATGTCAAAGTTGTGGGATGATTATGGAAGAAAATGAACAAGGAACAAATTCTGATGGAAGTATTAGTGTGGACTATTGTAAATATTGCTTTAATGACGGTAAATTTGGGAAAGATGAATCAATGGAAGAAATGATAGAAAGCTGTATTCCATTTTGGATAAATGAGGAAGAGGGGGTTGATGAAAAAGTAGCTAGAAAGAAATTGTTTTCTATTTTTCCAACATTGAAAAGATGGAAAATCACAGATTGACTTGAAAGAAGATGAGAATTACAATTGTATTGTAGATAAGCCTTTATTTATATTAGTTTTATTCATTAAATGCATTTCTTTTAAATACACAAGGACACTGAAAAATAGCAATGAGATTACAATTTCATTTGATGGAGGGAAAATTATGGATTTGAAGAATATTGTAGCATTAAATCTGGTGGAATTAACGGGTATCTATGGAGTGTGTTTCAGATGTTAATAAATAAGCTAATGTTTAGAATAGAGGATTGGTACCCAAGGGTTCGAATCCCTTACACTCCATTTTAAAAACGCTTTCAGTATTGAAATTATAATTCAACACTGAAAGCGTAATTAAATTAGATATTAGTTAAACACATTCATCGCTTCTACATACTCTTGCAACCCATCAGGTTGCAAAGCAAAGTAGATATAATTAAATGGTTCTTCCCTTGCAAGCCAGTGAAGATAAGCAATATCCAACGGATTTTCAAGATAAACATTGTTGTTTAATCGTGTGCAGTTGAATATGATTTTTAGTTTTTCTCCAGCGAAGATTTCAATAGAATCCGTTGCCGGATTGTAAATTGCAAAATAGATATTATTCATGTATAATCCTTTCATAAAACTTGTTGAAAAATCAACGTTGTTAATAGTGACATTATTGGAGGCAAAAAACATGTTCATGCACTTAATATGCACTTAATAATCCACTCAGAAGTTGCAGTGCACTTGACAAAGAACATTGTATCAGGCTGTTTTTGATATTTTTCTCTGTTCCTTGTCGTGTGCTGATTCCATCATGGCAACCAGTTCCTGCTGCTTGTTTGGATAGAGATGGGAGTAGGTATTCAGGGTTGTCTGTACTTTCTCATGTCTCAACCGTTCCGATATGAGAAGTGGGGAACAACCGAGATGGATCAGGTAACTGGCGTGACTGTGACGAAGATCGTGAATTCTGATTCTTTTAATACCGGTAGCCTTACAGGCTCTTCTGATACAGCCATTGATGTAATTATTCGTAAACGGAAATATCCTGTCCTTATCCGTAAGTCCGTAAATGGAATTTACATATTCCCTTAACTCATCCATCACAAATCCCGGCATGGAAATCGTTCTGATGCTCTTTGGAGTTTTCGGACTTGTGACAATTTCTTTTCCACCGGCACGTTTTAAACTCTTTGAAATGGAGATTTTATTCTTCTCAAAATCAATATCCCCCAAAGTCAGTGCAAGAAACTCCCCGCACCGGAAACCGGAATAATAAAACACCTGAAACATGATGTGTGCGGTCTTATCTGTGACAGAAGAAAGAATTTTCTGATATTCCTCAATTCTCCAAAAGTTTACAACCGTTGTACGTTTTCCCATGGAGCCTGCCTTGTGGCATGGATTTGATGGAAGGTCATAATAACTGACTGCAAAATTCAGAATGGAAACAATCATGTTGTTAATCCGTAACAGGTATGCATCAGAATAACCTTTTCCCATAAGCTCCGTCTGCCATGCTCTGATGTCCTTTGGAGTGATACCGCTGATAGGTCTTTTTCCAAAGTAGGGAAGAATATGAAGATTAAATACATACGTATATCTGTCTATGGTACTTTCCTTATATCTTGATTTCATATCCTTAATGAAAATTTTATATAATGACTGAAACGTTATGTCTGAACTTCCGTGTATCTGTTTTAAGAAATCCGTTTCCCACTGTTTCGCATCCCTCTATAATTTAAAACCTCTTTTAAAGGCTTGTTTTTATAGAATTCTATGTATCTCTGCCCACAATGGTGGCATATCATGGCAAAGCAGGCTATTTTATAACTTTTTCCATTATCAGTATCAACAGTAACAAATCCCCAATCCATTTGATATGATTCCCCGGGGCCTGTTTCATAACGTCGTCCACGGTTCCCCTGTGGAGATGCTATTTGTCTCTTGGCCGTTATCAGATACTTATGGTTTTTAACATAGTTTTTGACAGCGCTTTTACTTCCTGCATATCCAACTTCACAGATTCTGTCATAGCATGCAAATGCATTGGTTACACCTTTAGATAACAAGTCATCGAGAACACCTGAAAATGCCTCTGTTACATTGTTGTTGGATGTTCTGCCGCTCAATCCATGGGGCTTAACCACAAATTTGTTAACTTTTAATCTTCTAAGTTTTCTTCTGGATATACCTGTCCTTCTTTCAAGTTCAGCGAGATTAACCTTATTAATATTAAATTTTTCACCTGATTCTTCTTTCATTTCATTAAGTGCTTGTGTTAAAATTTCTTGTAAGTCATTACGATTTTCCTCATTCATTCTGATTTACTGGTACATTGGCTGATATCAGTATAAAGGATGTAAAATAAATCGTAATGGATTTTTTTAGTTGACTTTTTGTGGCTAATTTCGCCCATCACTATTTTGGTTATTTTAACCTGTCTGTATTTGGCTATTTTCGCCTGACTCTAACAGGTATTAGGGGCTGTTCCCCTAGTAAGAGGCACTTTGCTTTACAAAGTGTGTATCTTGCCAAGGACAGTAAGGGGAAAAATGGGTAATTTTTGAAAAATTTTATTAAAGCGAAAAACTGGGAAATGAAGATGCAAGATTGGTAAATTTAGGGTGTGAATGTATTGATGCGTATGGTAGAATTGAAGCAGTGGATATGGAATGGTTTGAATTACCTATCATTTCTTGAGAATGGAAAGAATTAGTTTGTTACATGAATATCCAAGCAAGGAGGTATTTTTTATGAATTTCAAAGTGTGCAAACTCACAAAAGATATGTCAGATGATTACATTGACTATTTTGAGCATAGAGCATTTTCTGATGGAAACATTCAAAAAGGTTGTTATTGCGTCTGGCATCATTGGACGGATAAGCATGAGCAGGAGCGGAGTCTAATACCAGAGAATGAAAGACCATATCGTAAAAGAGATTATGCAAAAGAATTGATAGAAAATGGTATCTTGAATGGCTTTGTAGCCGTCTATGATAATCAAATCGTAGGATTTTGTAATGCAGATACGAAAGACAATTATTTTCGGTTAAGCAAGGAGAAGGCACCATATAGTTGGAATGGTGTTGATGAAAGGGATAAAATACTTTCTATTGTATGCTTTACCGTTGAGCCGGATATGAGGAGGAGAGGAATTGCAAAAGCACTATTAAAATATGCTTGTCAGTATGCAAAAGAAATTGGATATGATTATGTGGAAGGGTATCCATCTCTTGGTGAGTTTGCCATAAACGAATGCGGTGGCTCGACTTCAATGTATGTAAATCAAGGATTTGATATTATTGATATTCCTAATGGTTTGATTGCAAGAAAGAAAATACAAAAATAAAAGATTTTTATTATCGGGAGGATATTTATTATGGAATGGGGTAAAAAAGTTATCGAGAAAGCATTAGAATATGCTAACTGCGAATGGATTGCATCAGCAAGAAATGTTAAACACGGGACAGATTCTAATGGTGTAGAAGTGGATACACCGGATACTACCTGGAAAGGTGAAATTCTTGATTGTGGTTGGTGGAAGCCGAATCAAAAAAATGTAGGGATGGCATACGGATGGGGATTAGCTTCTACAATAGAGGAGTTTGAAAAAGGAATTTCCGAAGGAAAATATGCCGGAAATGTTCCAGAAGATAAATCAAGACACGTAAGCTACGATTGTGTAGGAGTAGATTGCTCTGGCTTGTTGACTGTGTGCTGGGAGTTGCCTAAAAAAATATCTACAAGAATTATTCCTGATTACGCAAATGTAATTGAAAGCATTGATGAAATTCAGCAGGGAGATGTGCTTGCTAAAGTAGGAAGTCATGTTATGTTTTTCAAAGAGTTTGTAGATGATGAGAAAAAAGAAATAATTATTATAGATGCTACAAGAAGTACAGGGAAGGTATCTGTGAGAAAAGAAAATGTAGTCGAATTATTTTGCAATGGGTATAAGATATATCGGAAGAAATAGATTAAACAATAAATGATGTTGAAAAACAAAAAATATCACTTTGAAAATTGCAGGAGACGAATGATGGAAAATAGTTTTTTGGAGCAATATTATAATTTATATGATGAAGATGGAAGATTGGCATCAAAGCACGGTAAGGTTGAATTCATTACTACGATGAAATACATACATGATTATGTAAAGCCGGGAGCAAAAGTTCTTGAGGTTGGAGCGGGAACCGGAAGATATTCTATTGCATTGTCACGTGAAGGCTATCAGGTGCAGGCAATGGAATTAATAGAACATAATATTGAAGTTTTCAAATCTAAGTTGACGGATAATGAACATATAGATATCAAACAGGGAAATGCATTGGACTTATCAGTCTATGACAATAATTCCTTTGATGCGGTACTTATTTTGGGCCCAATGTATCATTTATACAACGAAGAAGATAAAGTACAAGTATTGAACGAAGCAAAAAGGATTTTGAAGAAGGATGGATATATTTTCGTGGCTTACTGTATGAATGAACCAACGATAATCCAATGGGCATTTGCTGACGATGGCAATAATATGCTGGAGAGTTTGTCAAATAATATGTTGACGGACGATTTTGCTTGCATTTCCAAACCAGCTGATTTATTTGAATTAGTTAGAGTAGAAGATATTGAAAGACTAAGTGAAAAATGTGAATTAACTAGAATTAAGTTTATTGGAACAGATATGTTTTCGAACTATATCAAAGAGCGGATTGAGGAATGGTCCGATGAAGTATATGAGATCTATTTAAAATACCATTTTTCTATATGCGAAAGAAGTGATGTGATAGGGTTAAGTAATCATACGTTAGATATTTTAGTGAAGTAAATGCGAAATTGAAAGGAAAATCATGAAGAAATTAATAGTGCTAAGTTCTGCATGTGGTGTTGGAAAATCTACAATAAAAGAGAAACTCAATAAGAAAAAAATATTAGAAAATTATGCCTGTATTGACACCGATGAAGTTGGTATTAATTGGTGGGATTATGCAGGAACGGAAAATGAAGCAAAGTTCAGTCATGATTGTATTGCCGAGGCAGTAAGAATGTCAGGCGAGAAAAATCTGCTTTTTGTAACTTGTATGAATCCCTATGATTTCTATGGAAAGGTTCATATTCCATCGGAAATAGCATCTACGTTCTTTATTGGGATGACCTGTTCTGATGATGAAATTACGAGACGGTTAAAAGCCAGACCGGCAGAGAGAATGTGCGGAAGTGATGAGTTTATCACAGGGCAGATTCAGTATAATAATTGGTTTAAAGAGAATGCGGGAAAATTTCAGTTTTACATAGATAATACAGATTTGACGATTGATGAAACTGTGGAAGAGATTGCAAGATTTGCCAGAAGGATTTGAATTCTTCCCGTTTACATGTGGATATTTGAAAAGGACAATGGCTATTGGAAAGATAAAATTTATTATCTGATAAAATATAAGAATGAAGGTATCTGTTTTATTTTAATAAAAGATCCAGAAGAACCGGAAAATCATTGGACTGTATGGTCAGATGATATGGATTCAAAATGGTTGAAAGAAATTTCTGAGGATGAAGAAATTAAGGAACTTGCCTGGAAACATGTAGATTTATGTGGAAATTGCGGTTCGTGTAGTGGTGGTACACGGAAAGTGATTTTTGGAAAAGAGTTTGAAAAAGTTTGTGGATGTACTTTTAAAATTGACAATCCTAATTCAGAGGATTTGAAGTTTATGAAAATTATGGTACAAATAAGGAAAAAGGAAATTGCGAAATGAAATATGTCATTCGGGAGGCGACGAACAAAGATACGGAATTTATTTGCAGAATCAATAAATATACAATGGGATATGACTATCCAGAAGAAAAGACACAATATTAATTAAAGAAAGTTTTGTGTGATGGTAACCCAAAAATTTTTGTGGCTGAAATAGAACATTTAGTGGTTGGTTATGTTCATGCAACAAAGTATGATTTATTGTACGCAAATTCAATGGTAAACATTATGGGAGTGGCAGTGTTAGAGGAATATAGACACAATGGAATTGCAACAAAACTGATGGATTCGGTTGAAGAATGGGCGAAGAATATTGGTGCAGATGCTATCAGGCTTACATCTGGAAAAGAACAAGAAGAATTACACAAGTTTTATAGTAGTATTGGTTTTGAAAAGAAGAAGGAGCAGATAAATTTTGCAAAAAAGTTGAGATTGGAGTAGGTTATTTGAAAACATTATATGTAGGATTTAAAGGTATTCATAATTCTTCTAACAAATTAGTTCGGAATCTTCAAGGAGAAAAATATTTTCTGACAAACTCCTTTGAGGGATTAAAAAGGAATATTGAAAATCTGGTGGGAGAATATGAACAGGTTTATATGTTTGGATTGGATAAAGCATTAAAGGATTCGGTTCGTATAGAAAAATGTGCTGAGAAAGATGGAGAACGAATTTATACGCAAATGCAGTTATCTGGAATAGAAGAATGTTTGAAAAATAATGCAATCCCATACAGTGTATCGCACAATTCGACGCATTATTTATGTAATGAAGCCTACTTTTATATGTTGAAAAAGATGAATGGACATGTAGTCTTTGTCCATATTCCATCAACAAAAAATCTGACAGAAGAGATGTTACAAAAGCTAGTTTTAGTTTTTGAACAAAAAGGATGATTTTACTATGAGAGATTTTATATTTATTATAGGAGCCAGTGGTATTGGAAAAACGACACTAGCAAAGAAATTATATGAACATTACAAGGGAGCGTATGTTGAAATGAGTATGATTCCAGAGTTCGGAGTGCCTGAAGGTGTTGATGAGGGTTTGTTTAAAGAGCGGGTTTGTTGGGAGTCCAGTGTGGCTCAAGTGAAGAAGTTCTGGGAACTTGGCATAAGAAATATTGTTGCCCTAGACTTTGACGATTTAAGAACAAGAGATATTCCAGAGGTGTTCAAAGGATTTAATTATATTACGATAAAACTTGTTTGCAGTGATTATAGACAAAATTATGAACAGATGAAAAATAGAGGAAATGGACTTATAGATTTTGAATTGTTAGAGAAAATGAGTCAAAAAATTAATGCAAGAAAATGCTTGGTGAATGAGTTTGAACTGGATATTGCAGGAAAAACAGTTGAGCAGGTTTTCATAGAAGCGTTAGAGATAATTGAACATAAGGCAATAAAAATGGAGTATGACTATGTAAAACCTAAAAAAGAATTGTTTTATTCTTGGGTTTTCAGTAATGGTTTACGGTAAAAGGATTAGATGATGAAAAAAATTAAGTATGAAGAAAAATATCGTGACGATATGATTTTTATGATATTAGAAGCGAAAAATGCATTAGGACGAGTTCCGGGATTGAATGAGGATTTGTTGGATGTTCGGAAAAACTACCTAGAGGTCGGAGATATGTTTTGGCTGGCAATTGATGATAATGACAGAGTGATTGGAAGTATCGGATACAATTCTATCAAAGATACGGATGAGGTTTGGTTGCATAGGTTGTTTGTAAAATATAACTTGAAAAGGCAGGGGATAGGAAGTGCATTGTTAGAAACAGCAGAGCAGTATCTTCGCAAACAGGAAAAGAAAATCGCAAAAGTTCATCTAGGAGGAAAAGATTGGGTGGAGTCATGGACATTCTATCCAAAACACGGCTATGTGGAATATCAGGAACGGCATATGATGAAAGAATTATAGAAAACAAATTTCCTAGATGACAAAGTTTTATGAAAAAGGAAAAAACAAATGAAAAATAAATTGTTGATTATAGATGGGCATAACCTACTGTTTCAGATGTACTTTGGGATGCCTGCAAGAATTGTTAAATCAGTTTGGAAATTTGGAAAATATTTTAGAGAATGCAGAACAGATTGAGAAGCCGAGTATTCGAAAATCTATTATGGAAAGTAAGGATAGACTTCAGAAAAATTATCAGATAATCAAATTGACTGATCGAGCGGAAATACCATTTATGCTAGAGGAATTAAAGTGTAATGGGGAGAGGTTAAAAACAAATGATGTGTTGGTAGACATTGGATTAAAATAGGACAAGGAGTTTATTTATGAAATTGAAAGTGGCAATCGTTCAATATGATGCAAATGAACCGGATATTGCTTTTAATACGGATGTGGCAGTTGGATATATCAAAGAAGCAAAAAGTAACGGAGCGGATATAGTCTTGTTTCCAGAGTGTTTTTTGTCGGCATATTGCATACCGGATATCTGTGAAGAATTATATCCGATAGAAGAAATCAAGGATAATCCGGAGTTTATCGACTGGTGCAATCGTGCTGTGACAGAAAATGAAGAACATGTACTTAAAATCAGAGAATTGGCGAAAGAATTAAATGTCGGTGTTGTTATTACAGCCTTTACAAAAGGAGAAAAATATCCTCAAAATTCTGCATTTGTTATTGATAGAAATGGAGAGATTATTTTGAAATATTCCAAAGTCCATACTTGTGATTTTGATTGGGAAAGATATCTGGAAAGCGGGCAGGAATTTAAAGTATGTGAGTTTGATGGAGTTAAAATCGGAGTTATGATTTGCTATGATCGGGAATATCCGGAAAGTGCCAGAGAATTGATGTTGCAGGGAGCAGAGATTATATTCAATCCAAATTGTTGTGGTGGAACGGAACCACGATTGAAGGAATTATCCGTGCGGGCAATGGAGAATATGGTTGGTGTGGCAATGGCAAATCCACCGGCAGAGGGGATGGGACGATCTTGTGCATTTAGTCCTATGGTCTGGGGAGAAAACGGAGAAGTTTTAGATAATACAATGATCGTAGCGGAAGAATACTACGAAGGCATTGTCTATGCTGAATTTGATATGGACAAGATTAGAGATTATCGTGAAAGAGAAGATTTGGGAAAATTTCGGAAGCCAAAGGCTTATAAGAATTGGGGAAGCAATAGAAATTGATTCAGAATAAAAGTTTTTAATTATGATAGTTGTTGCAAAAATACAGTTAGTAAGGACGACATATGTGTATTGAATTTAGAAAAATAAGTGATTTTGACAGAGGGATTTTATTGATTATCAAATGAATTTATATGCAAGATAAAGAGTACTATGGAGAAGGTGGTGAGAACATGGATAAATATAGAATAAACATAGATGAGTTACATAAAAAAAGACTTGGAAAGAATACGTTGGAAAACAGAATTGTTCATCCTAGTAAAATAACTGAGGCATATGCCACAGATGTATATCATTATACATCACCTGAAGGGGTTATTGGCATTCTAAAGAATCGAGAAATATTTTTTACAGATTCTGAATATTTAAATGATTATGAAGAACGTCTGGGTATTAATAGTGAATTAGAAAAGTTTTGGAAAGAACATTGTAGTGAATATGATAAAGACTTCTATAATCTTATCAGAGGATTTAGAATTAATGAATATGAAGATAATGATTATATGTATATTGATGATGAATTTGCTAATGAATCATGTAGGTATTTTATTTTATCAGCGTCAGTGAATAGTGATAGTCTCAGTATGTGGAAATATTATTCAAAAAATGGTAGTTATGATGGTTATAATATCAATCTTTTTATTCCAGCATTGGATGATGAGTGGATAGATAGAGAAACAAAAGTAGCTGTTGAGACAGGATTAGTGGTGTACAATACAAATGAAAAACAGGAAAAAATACATAACATAGTCGAACTCCTATACGATGTTTGGTGTACATATAAGAAATCTGATGCGTTAAACAATAAGATAATAAAGGAATATAGACAAGGAATATCCTATGCATCTGTATTTTTTAAAAATGAATGTTTTTCCACAGAAAAAGAAATGAGATTTGTTGCCATTGTGCCAAAAAGTATACTGAAAGATATTTATTATGAAAGGGTAGATGGCACAAGAGTTAAAATGTATGATTTTAGAAGCGTAAATGGTGTGATTACTCCATATATTAAAATGCCATTATTTGGTTGGAACATCGAAGAAAATTGGATAACTAGTCAAATAGTAGTGGGACCATGTGTAAACTACGAATTAAGGGAAAAGGGAATTAGGCAATTTATTGAATCATTAGATTATAGGCTTAATAAATTGAAAATTGTAAAATCAAAGGTTCCGGTTAGATATTGAAAGAATAAAAATTATATATTAAGGAATGCTTAAGGAAAAACTTGCAAAATGTAAAACTTTAATTGCGAATTTAGACAGTTGGAAAGATACGTTGGATAGATTTTCACATAAAATAGGCAAGAAATAATAAACTTGGTTTGAATTTTTAAGGAACATTATTTTTAGCGGAAAAATTAAAAAGCAATTTGTTTTTATCTGGCAGTTAGGATATACTAAAACAAGATTAAAAGAAATAATTTTAAAACATTTTAATGATATTTTTTGAAATATTAAGAAAGGAAGCGTAATGTCAACCAGAACAACGGAATATTTGCAGAGTCTAGTAAGAGAATTATCAAAAAATGAACAGTGAAACAGAATGGGTTGAGTTCAAATGTAATAATAAAGATCCGGAAAGGATTGCTAAATATATTTCCGGGTTGAGTAATTCTGCAACGTTATGGGAAAAACCAAAGGGCTATTTAGTATGGGGAATTGATAATGATATACATGAAATTGTTGGAACAGACTTTGATTATAGAAATATGAAAAAAGGAAATGAAGAATTAGAAGCTTGGCTATCCAGAATGATGAACCCAAGGATTAATTTTAAATTCTACGAAGTTTCAATGGATGATAACTTTAAGGTAATATTGGCAGAAATTCCGTGTGCTGAAAACGAACCGACAAAATACCAATCAAATGCTTATATTCGCGTTGGTACAAACTTAAAACCTTTAATGGAGTATCAGGAAAAGGAAGCAGAATTATGGCGGATGTTTGATAACACGCTTTATGAATTGCGCATTGCATCAAGCAATAAAACAGAAGATGAAACTGTTATGCTGTTAAATTATTCTGAATACTATGATAAATTAGAACTTCCTATACCACGAAGCAGAGATAAGGTGTTGGAAGATTTGCAGAATGAAAAATTTATCAAAAAGAATGATGCCGGAAACTGGGATATTACAAATTTGGGAGCACTGATGATTGGAAAGGATTTGAAGAAATTTGAAAATCTGTCAAGAAGAAGTGTTCGTGTGATTTGGTATAAAAATAATACTCGCTTAGAAGCGGTGCGGGAAAAGGAATTTGTTAGTGGATATGCAATAGCATATGAAGATATTATACAGTATATTATGACTATTATCCCACAGGAAGAAGTGATAGTTGAATCTACAAGAAAGTCTGTTCTGAGTTTCCCAGAAATTGCGATTCGTGAATTGTTGGCAAATACGATGATACACCAGTCACTGGAACAGAGGGGAACCAATCCTATGGTTGAGATTTTTAGTGACAGAATTGAATTCTCTAATGCAGGTTCGCCATTGGTGTCTATTGAGCGTATTGTTGATACTGTTCCGGTATCGAGAAATGAGAATATGGCAGGGTTTATGCATAAATGTGGTATTTGCGAAGAACGTGGAAGTGGATTTGACAAAATCGTTGCGGCTACAAGTCATAACGAGATGCTGGCACCGAGAATAGAAAATCAAAATAATCAATTTACAAAAGTTGTCCTATTTGCAAAGGTTCCGTTTAATATTACTACAAAAGAAGATAGAATTAGGACATGCTATATGCAGGCATGCTTAGCATATGTCAATTTTTCAGCAATTAGTAATGCAGATATAAGGGAAATTTTTGGACTTTCTGATAAAGATAAAGTGAAAATATCAAGAGTTATTAAGGATACTATTGAAAAAGGTCTGATTAAGCCATTAGATCCTAATACGGCACCGAGATATATGAAATATATACCTCATTGGGCGTAATTTAAGTTTCATTAAGTTTCGCTAAGTTGCAAAAAATACTTAAATCGTGAAATGGAAACGTGAAAAGGGCTTAAAATAAGGGGAAATATAAAATATTGAAAAGAATTTAAGTTTCTGTAAGTTTCAGAAAAGCAAATGTCCGCACCCTCCTCTCTTTTTGACACAGTTGTGAACCATTGTTCGCAACTGTGTTTTCTCTTTTTAAGTAGAGGTTATCAGGATTCTATTCCTAAAGTTCTCAAAATTTCTATATCCATAAGCATTTCGTTTAATTACTTTAATCTTATTGTTTGTTCCTTCCGTAAACCCATTTGAATATGAACAATCGAAAGAATTGAGTATGTATTTAGCCCAGTTGGATAACATTGTTAATGTCGCATTAAATTCTTCTAACTCGCTTGCCTGTGCTGCTAATATAAATTTTCTAAGTTTCTTATAAGCTTCATTTTTGTCTTTTGATTCCATAAAATCGTAAAACTGCTCTTTTAAATAATAAGCCACAGCCAGATCATGAGATTGCGTGAGCATTACTTCTAAGGCCTGTTTGTTTTCGCTATTAAGCATCCAATAATGAGATAACAGTATTCGCCGGCTTCTCTTAAAATACTTACGTTTCGAAGGATGCATATCCTTTTGAATACGTTTTCTTACATTCTCTAAAGCCCATGTAATATATCTGACTACATGAAACCTGTCAATGACAATGGTTGCATTAGGAAAATAAGTTTCCGCAATGTCCCGGTAAACGTAGTTCATGTCCATAATAAAATACCGTACATCTTTTCTGTTTTTAAAACCTAATAAATAATCCTTCAGTTTATATTGGGTTCTTGAAGGAATAATATCAAATATTTTATGATTTTTCGGATCAGTTAGTATTGCCTGAAACTTCTCACCGCCTGCGTTACCTTTGAACTCATCAATGGATAAAACCTGTGGAAGAACAGAAGGTTTAGGATATTTAATATCTTCTATTCTTGTAAAAATGGTAGAAGGCGATATTCCAACCTGTCGGGCTACGGCGGAAACATTTTGCACCTCCTTAAGCATGTTTATTGCAAGAAAATTTAGTCTAGTTGTAATTCTGCAATGTTTAGGAAGTAAAGCAAAGTTTTCGTTAAAATGTTTGCCACAGCAATCACAGTGATATCTTCTTTTTGAGTAATGAAGATACGTGTTTTTACCCATTATTGGTGCATCTTTTATAATTGAAGGACGATAGTCATGAATTTTATTTGTCACTGCACCACAACATGGACAAACGTGATCACGACGTTCAATTTTAAAGTAAATATGCATTTCTTCTGGAGATGATTCAACATTTGTTATAATTAAGTCTTTTATTTCTAGGATATTTGATATAAAATCATTGTTAGGCATAGGTAATCTCCTTTCGGTTATTTTGTGGTGATTTAATTATAAAGGTTATAGGTTCCTATGCCTACTTTTTTGCTTAAAAATTAAAAACGGCTCTAAACCTTACCCCCAAGTAAAGTTTAGAACCTAATAATTCAAATAATAGCATTTAAAACGTATAAATGGTATAATTTGAGAATGTATGTTAGAAAACATAATGATTTTTTTTATTATGGATTGCAAGATTCAAGTAGATGAATTGCAAAATAATATTATAAAAAGTATTAAAAGGGAGTTTATAATGAAAAAATTAACAAAGGAAGAGAAGCATAAGCAGTGTCTTAAAGAGATTAAAGCTACAATGTTAGTTGTGGTCGTATGCTTTTTGTGGCACGTGCTTACAGCATTTTTACTGAATTCTAAAGGAGGCACTTTATTCCATATGCCTTTATGGTTCGTGGTTTCTGTGTTTGGCACAATAATTTTGGCAATTATTGGGGTGTTCTGGTTGTTAAAATTTGTGTTTGTAGATTTCTCTTATGATGAGGAGGAATGTGAAGATGAACAGTAATCAGATTATAATTTTATCAGTTTTTCTAGGATATTTATTATTTAATGTGGTAGTAAGTTTTGTTTATAGCAGAAAGGCAGAAAAGAGTTTGAATACTTCTGAGGAGAAGAAGTATTTTATTGGTGGAAGAAATATGAATGGTATAGTTCTTGCCATGACTATTATGGCAACTTATACTTCAGCAAGTTCTTTTATTTCAGGACCGGGCGCAGCAGGACTTACATATGGCTATGCTCAGGCTTGGATTGCAGCAATTCAGGTGCCGGTTACTTTTTTAGTGCTTGGAGTGCTAGGAAACAAGTTGGCGCTGGTTTCAAGAAGAACAGGAGCAGTAACTGTAGTTGGGTATTTTAAGGCAAGATACAAAAGTTCAGCTCTTGTAATTATTACAAGTGTTGGTCTTATTGCTTTCTTTATTGCGCAGATGATAAGCCAGTTTACAGGTGGAGCCACACTTATTGCTTCAATAACAGGATTGGACCACGTAACTTCGCTTTTGATTTTTGGAACCGTTGTTGTATTGTACACAGCTGTTGGCGGATTTAGTGCTGTAGTAATTACAGATACAATTCAGGGAATTGTAATGTGTGTGGGAACATTTTTATTTATATTTTTTGTCCTTAAAGCAGGTGGAGGCTTGGCATCAATTGATGCAGGACTTGCCAATAATTTGCCTAATGTTTATAATGATATTTTTTCAAAATACACACCGGGAGGATTGCTTAGTTTCTGGATTTTGGTAGGTTTTGGAACATTGGGACTTCCACAGACTGCAGTTCGTGCCATGGGATTTAAGAATACGAAGAGTATGCATCAGGCAATGTGGATTGGTGTATTAACATGTAGCTTTGTAATTGTTGGCATGCATCTTGCAGGAACTTGGGCAGGAGCATTCGTTGATGTGGATAACCTTCCAACATCAGATTATTTTATTCCATATATTGTTCAAAAAATTATGCCAACAGGAGTTGCGGCAATTTTCCTTGCAGCTCCAATGGCTGCAGTAATGTCTACGGCTGATTCGCTTTTGATTCTTGCCACAGCCGCAATTGTAAAGGATTTATGGAAGAATTATGTTGTAAAAGATGATCCTGAAAAAAATAAGTCATACGAGAAAAATGTTAAGTCGATAAGTACAGTTATTACAATTATATTAGGTATAGTAGTTATGGTTCTTACAATTAATCCACCTGATATTATTTTCGTACTTAATATGTTTGCATTTGGTGGTTTGGAATGTACTTTCTTCTGGCCACTTGTTGGCGGTTTGTTCTGGAAAAAAGGAACAAAGCAGGCGGCAGTTTGTAGCAGCGTAGGCGCAATTGCAACTTATATTTTTGCAACATATTTTATTAATATTGCAGGACTTAACGCAGTTGTTTGGGGACTTCTTGTAGGTGGAATTTTGTATTTTGGAATTGGAATGGTAACAGGAAGAAAAGGTTTGGATCCGGATATTTTGGACAAATGTTTTTAATAAAGCCATAGGAGTTTTGACACTCTAATTAAATAAGAAAAAGCAGGTACAAAAAATGAATAAAGTAGTGAAGAGAATTTTAAAGATAGTTGGCATTGCCATAGCAGTAATTGTGGTTGTATTAATTGGATATATTATTTACTTATATGCAAGTTATCATCGCATTGAAGACAATAAGAAATTAAAGGTTGAAAGCCGTATTGAGCAGTCTAAAGCTAGCGAAAAACTTTCTACAGGAAAGGAATATTCAGCACTTACTTATAACATTGGTTTTGGTGCGTACACACCGGATTTCAGTTTCTTTATGGATGGCGGTAAGTCATCATGGGCAAAGAGTAAAAAAAGTGTTATTTCAACAGTTAACGGTGCAGGTGAGCTGGTTAAGTCATATGATCCTGATTTTGTCTTAATCGAGGAAGTGGATTTAAACTCGACCAGAAGTTATCATGTAAATGAGTATTCATTATTAAAAAATGTTATGAAAGATTATGATTGTGTGTTTGCACAAAATTATGATTCAGCATTTTTGTTTTATCCGTTTACCCAGCCTCACGGAAGCAGTAAGTCAGGACTTGCGTTGTTTTCAAAATATAGCATTACGGATTCTTTAAGAAGAAGTTTTCCGGTTTCAACATCTTTTAGCAAGTTTTTTGATTTGGACAGATGCTATAGTATTTCAAGGGTTCCTGTAGACAATGGAAAGCAATTAGTTATTTTTGAACTTCATATGTCTGCTTACGGAAACAGTGATGAAATACGTGAGGGACAGATTAATATGTTGGTTTCTGATTTGGAAAAAGAGTACAAGGCAGGCAATTATGTTTTGTGTGGCGGGGATTTTAACCACGATTTGAAAGCATCTGAAGATGATTCAGAAAACAGGGAATCATGGGCTTATCCTTTTCCAAGAAAGAAACTTCCAAGTAATTTTTCTTTCTGTATAGATCAGTTATCTGATGAGAAAAAAGACAATCTTTGGAATAGTGCAAGAAATGCTGATATGGAATATAAGCCAGGGGTAACATATACAGTTACATTAGATGGTTTTATTATTTCAGATAATATAGAATGTGTTAAATATGACAATATTAATACAGGGTACAGCTATTCTGATCATGATCCGGTATATGTAATGTTTAAATTAAAATAAATTATTGGTAAGATTAAATATGTGAAGTATAAATTATATGTATTAAAACATTATAAACTACGTGTATTAAGCCATGCACTTGACATCAGTAAGAAATGATGTATTATATTAACAGGTTTCATATAACTAACTAAAATACAAGAAAAAAAGATATAGCTGAAAACATTCAATTATGGAAGGGAGATTAGTAATGTCAGAAATTAACAGCATTGATGTAGAAGAGGATCAGTTTGCATATCGTTATGATACACAGCTTCTAATAGATAGAAGAGATGAGGATTTGGATGAAGATGAAATATCAGATTATATCACGGAACATTTTGAAGGTAACTGTTTAATAGCAGTAGGTGATGAGGATTTGATAAAAATACATTTCCATACAAATGAGCCTTGGAAGCTTTTGGAATATTGCAACAGTATAGGTGAAATATATGATATTGTTGTTGAGGATATGATAAGACAGTCCAATGGACTACAGGGTTAAAAATATGAATTGAAAAAAAACGGAGATGCAGTGCATTTCCGATTTTTTATATTACTTATTAAATATATTGCTATATTAAACATATGAGTTATTTTTAAGAGAAAAAGAGATAAAATGTCAAATGTGTTATATAAAAAAAAGAAAGGATGAAGAATATGAGAAGCAGCATTAAAAAAATTTTGTAATGTGCTTTGTTATGTTAGTCTTAGCAGTTGTCTATAGCGCACCGGCTTTGGCAGAAACAACAACGCAGGCAACATTGACAGGAACACAGTCAGATCTTAAACTTAACAGCCAAGTTACAATTAATAAGGAAAAACAAATTGCTGAGAGTAAGAAAGTGAAAATAAAGAACTTGGAATTAGAAAGCAAAAAAGCTTAAAGGTTCCAAGTTTTTTGATTAGTGGAGAAATTAAAAAAATTATAATACAATTACTAAATTTTACTACCGATATATATCACATAAGAATATGAATAAATGCATAATCAATATAAAACTAGATTTTTGAACTGTTTTTAGTTGCAAAATATAGAAGATGCAACATAAAATGATAAAAATAGCAAGTAAAAATAGTAAAACTACACAAAACTTTTTGCCATAATAAATGCAATTTGCAAGAAAATTCAAAAAAGCCATAAAAACATTTTTAAAATATGGTAAAAACACACTAAAACAACTATAATTTTAAAAAGTGATTTGTACAAAAATCACAAATGCCAGAGAAGGGAAGGAAAGTGAATTGAAAAAATCGCGTTTTAATGGAAGGAGACTATTAGCTGGAATTTTAAGTGTTTCAATGAGAATAAAGCTTAGAATCTACCCCCATAGTATGCATAAACTTGCTTCTATGGGGGAATTACTTATTTGTTACTTGAATTCAACTTGTATATTTACACAGCTTTAAATCCACATTCAAATTTTGCTTTTGCCTCCTGCACTTTTTTTGCTTCAGCGGCAGGAGTAGGATAGTAGCCCATTGCATGCATCTGATTAAAAACATCAACCTGGATATCATGTTCCTTGGCAAGTAAGTCTAACATTGTTTCGCGAAGATTATCGTGAACACATTCGTTAGCTCCAAGGTTATAAAGTGTAGTCGCGTTCTTTTCTGAATTAAGAGCGTCGCCTAAAATTTCTTTTTCTGTATATACTTCATTCATAGTTAAACCTCCTGATTTTCAAAAATCAAATTATTTTACATAAGAATAAATTGAGTTAAAGTGTCCCTGATGTTTCTGTGAAATATCAAGCATTTGCTGTTTTATTGTTTCGTCCTGACTATGCTCAGCAAGCATCTGAAACTTTTTGACCAACAACTCCTCTTCATTTAATAAATCCTGAATAACTGAAAGTTCTTTTTCTGATAAATCCATTATAAAAATCCTCCTAAATTATTTTTCCTAATTAGTATTAATATAAAGCCTGAAAATAATGCTTTGAAAAATATGGAAAAGGGTAGAATATGATTTAAAATAAATAAAAATGTGATATATTTGCTTTTTGAATTGTTTTATAGATAGAAAGATCTTTCAGAGTAACACGGGAGGAAAACAATGGATACAAACAGGTACGCTGATTTAGTAAATATGTATGCAAACAATGTGTACAAAATTGCAGTTTCCTATTGTAATAACAGGTCGGATGCAGAAGACATTGTGCAGAATGTATTTATTAAATTGCTTAAATCAAAAGAAAAATTTAAGGATGATGAGCATGTTAAAAGATGGCTTATAAGGGTGGCAATTAACGAATCGAAAAATATGAATACATCATTTTGGCGAAAACGAATTGTTCCATTGGAGGACTCCGAACCAATTATTAATACAAGGGACAAATCTGATGAAAAAGCTGTTTTGCTGGGAGCTGTCATGAAACTAAAAGAGAAAAACAGAATAGTGGTGCAGCTTTATTATTATGAAGGGTATTCGGTTAAAGAAATTGCCGAAATACTTAGAATAAAAGAAACAACAGTTCAAACCAGATTAATGAGAGCAAGAAATGCTTTAAGGGAAATTGTAAAGGAGGATTGGTTAAATGAATAATTTATATAAGGAAGCAATGGATGAAATAAATATTTCAGACCAGTGCTTAAGAAAGGTAAAAAGTATGAATAATAATAACAAAAAAATAAAAAAATTTAGATTAAAATACGCAGTTGTTTTTGCAACATTGGTGCTTTCATTTTTTGCATTCAACATTGTGTCATATGCGGCAACGGGGAAAGACTTAACAAGCCATATTTCAAATGTTATAGAAAAGAGTCAGGATAATGATTTTGTTAAGACTAAGAAATATAAAGTTAACGATGATACAGAGGTTGAGGTTGAAGAACATGAGGAAAATCTGGACAAAAACAATCTTAAAGTTAATACTGATACAAGCAAAGATGGTGATGTTGAAGTAGAAATCAGAGAGAAAGATAGTAATAAATAATAACATTATCTTAAGGGGCTGTCGCATTAGCGGCAGCCCCTTACTGTTTCGGAAGGAATTACGTGTCATATGAAAGAAATGCTGTGTGACAAGTAAATTATTGAAGAATTCATGTTGTTTCGGAAGGAATTACGTGTCATATGAAAGAAACGTTGTGTGACACGTAAATTGTTGAAAAAAACATTGATGTTCGAATGAAAATTACGTGTCATTGGGCAGAAATACTATATACACACGTAATTCATGGCTATTACGGAATTAGCGAACCGAAACTCTGTAAAATCCGTAAATGTAGGAGTAAAGCTTGTCCATTCGACTAGTTTTACGGATTTTCACAACAAAAATTCCTCAGAATCCGTAATTGCCAAAATCATCCTAATTATACTAGAGAACAGATAAGTTCAGATTGAAATCCAGCAAGTTTAAATTGAGTTCAGGGAAGACCCAGGGCAAGTTTAGGTTGAGTTCAGCTCAAAAAAGTTCATATCACGTTAAAGCTAAATTCAGATAAACAAAGTTTAGACAGTAAAACAAATTTTTTTGAAATCTTTCCCTTAAGTATGTTAGAATAATAAAAAGATTTGAAGGTGTAATATGAAAAATTTAAAAAGCAGATTGATTATGTTTGTCCTGCTTGTGGGACTTGTTTTTTCCGGGTATAAAATTGTAGATTATTTTTATACTTCATATGATGAGAAGCAGAATTTCAATAATGTGGAGAAGCTTGTTGAAAGTGAGTATGAAGATGAGAAGATTCAATATAATGATTTTGAAATATTAAAGAAGTATAAGAAAGTATACGAGAAGAATAATGACTTAGTGGGCTGGATTAAGATTAAGGATACGAATATTGATTATCCGGTTATGCAGACTAAGGATGATTATTCATATTATTTAAAGAGAAATTTCAATAAGAAGTCTTCCATCTATGGGACGCCTTTTGTAGGAGAGGGGTGTGGCATTAATCCCAATTCTGATAATGTGATTATTTATGGTCATAACATGAAGAATGGAACTATGTTTGCAGATTTGAATAAGTATAAAGACAAGGAGTTTTATGAAAGTCATAAAGAAGTGCAGTTTGATACGTTGACGGAAGAGGGGACATACAAGGTTGTGTATGCTTTTGTTACGGAAGTGAATAAGAAGGATTCTTTTAAATATTATGAAAAAATAAATTGGAACAGCAAGAATGAATTTAATGAATATGTGTCAAATTTAGAACAGAGAAAGTTGTATGACACAGGTGAGAAGATTAAAAAGAAAGATAAATTATTAACACTTTCAACCTGCGAGAAGGCCAGCGATAATAGTCGAATGGTAGTAGTGTGTAAAAAAGTAAAATCAATGACAGATAACGGACAGGAGGATTTATGAAACAGAAAACAGTTGTAATAACAGGTGCAAGTTCAGGTATAGGAATGGAGTTTGCAAGAGCTTTTTCTAAGATGGGTTGTAGGCTTATTTTGACAGCAAGAAGAAAGGAACGCCTTGAAAAATTAGGAGAAGAGCTTGGAACTCCGTGCAAGATTATTGTTGCGGATTTATCAAGAGAGGGCGAATGCTATCAGTTTTTTGAAAATATAGCAGATGAGCCGGTTGATGTTTTTATTAACAATGCAGGTTTTGGAACTTGCGGAAAGTTTGATGAAACTGATTTAGGAAAAGAAGTCTCTATGATAAATGTTAACATTAAGGCTATGCATATTTTGTTTAAGAAGATGGTTATAAAGATGAAGAAGCAGGGCTATGGAAGAATTATAAATGTGGCTTCATCAGCAGGGCTTCTTCCGGCAGGACCTTATATGGCAACATATTATGCTACAAAATCTTATGTAGTAAGCATTACAAAGGCTGTTGCCGAAGAATTAAAAGAGCAGGGAAGCAATATTTATGTTGGGGCACTTTGTCCGGGACCGGTTGATACGGAATTTAATGAAAATGCAGATGTAATTTTTGCTTTAAGAGGAATTACACCAAGATTTTGTGTAAAAGAAGCAATTCAGGGAATGAAAAAGAAGCGGGTAATTATAGTGCCGTCACTTAAAATGAAGCTTGCAGTTATGGGACAAAAATTATTGCCTTCAAATATTTTAATGAAAATAGTTGCAAAACAGCAAAAGAAGAAGACTGAAAATTCATAAATCGTAATTGTTTTATTTAATCAGACAGATAATGATATTCCGGTATATTTACGTATGAACAATAAATGTGTAAAGGTTGATTTAAAACCATGGTCAATATCAATAGGAATAATAGAATAAAATATGTTTATAATAAAAGCGGGAGTTGCAATTTATGCGACTCCTAATTTTGTATTATAAAATAAGCGAAAATTAGAAAATTGCACTAACTAAGTGAAAATCCGTCATAAATTTCTTAAATAAAATGAATGATAATGATTGACTTTGAATGAGTTTGAAGATAAAATTATATCAACAACAGAAAGAACTATTACAGAAAATAACATACAAAATATCATACAAGGAGGAACATTAAATGATTTATACAGTAACATTTAATCCATCACTTGATTACATTGTGTCGGTAGATGATTTTAAATTAGGACTTACCAATCGTACAAGTTCTGAATTAATTTTACCGGGAGGCAAAGGAACTAACGTATCAACAGTTTTAAAGAACTTAGGATTTGAAAGTACAGCTCTTGGTTTTGTGGCAGGTTTTACGGGAAATGAAATCGTTAAGAGATTAAATGACATGGGAATTAAATCTGATTTTATTTCTATTGAAAATGGAATCTCAAGAATTAATATTAAACTTAAATCTATTGACGGAACAGAGATTAACGGAGCAGGACCTGACATTAGTGAAGAAAAGGTTAACAAGTTAATGGACAAGCTTAATCAGCTTAAAGAAGGAGATGTACTTGTTCTTGCAGGAAGTATTCCTTCATCTATGAGCGACAATATTTATAGAGACATAATGGCAGATTTAAAAGACAGAGGAGTGATGATTGTTGTTGATGCAACAAAGGATTTACTTTTAAATGTTTTAGAGTACCATCCATTTCTCATTAAACCTAACAATCACGAATTAGGCGAAATATTTGATGTTAAGCTTACAACAAGAGAAGAAGTTATTCCTTATGGAAGAAAGCTTCAGGAAAAAGGAGCCAGAAACGTTCTTGTTTCTATGGCAGGAGAAGGGGCAGTTCTTATTGCAGAAGATGGTCAGGTATTTGATACACCTGCACCAAAAGGAAAACTTATTAATGGCGTAGGCGCAGGAGATTCAATGGTTGCAGGTTTTGTGGCAGGTTGGATCGAAAAACAGGATTACGAATATGCTTTCCATATGGGTGTTGCATCAGGAAGTGCAAGCGCTTTTTCAGAAAATCTTGCAACAAAAGAAGAAATTATAAATGTTTACAATCAGGTTATGGGAAAATAATAAAAGAAAAATAATTATTATAAAATAATGGACAAAAAATAATAACTAACAGAATTTAATTAAAAATTAAAATAAAAAATATGTAATTAATGAAGAAAGATTAATTACGGAAATGGAGGCTATTATGAGAATTACAGATCTACTTGATCCAAGAAGTATTTCCCTTACAGCTACACCTAAGACAAAAAGTGAAGCCTTAGATCAGTTAGTTGATTTAATGTGTGCTAGTGGGAAAATTAATGACAAGGAAGCTTATCGTAAGCAGGTTTATGCAAGAGAGGAAGAAAGTACAACAGGTATAGGACTTGGAATTGGTATTCCTCACGGAAAATGTGATGCAGTTGACAAGCCGGGACTTGCAGCAATGGTAGTTAAGAATGGAGTTGACTTTGAGGCATTAGATGATGCACCGGTAACATTACTTTTCTTAATTGCAGCACCTAACACAGAAGATAATGTACATTTAAGTGTTTTAAGTAAGTTGTCGGTTATGATGATGGATCAGAATTTCTCAGACTCATTAAGAAATGCAGGAAGCGTTGAAGAATTTCTGGAAATTATTGATCAGGCCGATGATGAAAAGAAGAGTATTGATGAAAGATTGGCAGACACAGGTGAATCAAAAGAAAATTCAACAAAAATTTTGGCAGTTACATCATGTCCTACAGGAATTGCCCACACATACATGGCAGCAGAAGGTCTTGAAACAGCAGCTAAGGCTAAGGGATGCTTTATAAAAGTTGAAACAAGAGGTTCAGGTGGAGCTAAGAATGTTCTTACAGCTAAAGAAATTGAAGAGGCAGATTGTATTATAGTTGCAGCAGATGCTAAGGTTCCAATGGACAGATTTGCCGGAAAGAAAGTTATTGAATGTCAGGTTTCAGATGGAATCAGTAAGGCAGACCAGCTTATAGACAGAGCAATTGCAGGCGATGCACCTATTTACAAATCAGGCTCTGAAAGTAGCATTAATACAGAAGTTAGTAAATCCGGCAAAGGTATCGGACATCAGATTTATACACAGCTTATGAATGGTGTATCACACATGCTCCCATTCGTAGTTGGCGGTGGTATACTTATTGCAATAGCATTTCTTATTGATGGTTTAAATGTTGATATTAATTCACTTCCTGCTGATCAGAGAAGTAATTTTGGTACAATTACACCTATGGCAGCAATGTTTAAGAGCATTGGTGGTACAGCATTTGGCTTTATGCTTCCTGTTCTTGCAGGTTATATAGCAATGGCAATAGCAGACAGACCGGCACTTGCAGTTGGTTTTGTAGGTGGTATGATTGCAGCAAACGGTAAGTCAGGTTTCCTTGGAGCATTAGTTGCAGGTTTCGTTGCAGGTTATTTAATAATCGGTTTAAGAAAATTATGCGACAAGCTTCCTGACGCACTTGAAAAAATCGCACCGGTACTTATTTATCCTGTACTTGGAATTTTGATTATCGGAATATTTATGACTTATGTAGTTGAACCTATTATGGGTGGAATTAATACAGGACTTAACAGTGGACTTGAAGGAATGGCAGGAACAAGCAAGATTCTACTTGGTTTAATTTTAGGCGGAATGATGGCAATAGATATGGGTGGCCCATTCAACAAGGCAGCATACGTTTTCGGTGTTGCACAGATTGCAGCAGGCAACTACGACATTATGGCAACAGTTATGATTGGTGGTATGGTTCCACCTTGCGCAATCGCACTTGCAACATTATTATTTAAAGATAAATTTACAAAAGAAGAAAGAGAAGCAGGACCAACAAACTTTATTATGGGACTTGCATTCATTACAGAAGGTGCAATTCCTTTTGCAGCATCAGATCCATTACATGTATTACCTGCATGTATTATCGGTTCAGGCTTAGCAGGAGCATTATCAATGGTATTTAATTGTACATTGATGGCACCTCACGGTGGAATCTTCGTGTTCCCTGTAGTTGGAAACGGATTAATGTACTTTGTAGCATTAGTTGTAGGCACAATCGTTTCAGCAGTATTACTTGGAGCATTAAAGAAAAAAGTAGCTTAAATTAAAAATATTTGCAGTGCTCAAAATTAACCTTGGGCACTGCTTTTGTGGATTATTTATCCATCACGGAGGAAAAATGTTAACAGAACAAAGGCATAGATTATTATTAGAGTTGGTTAATGAGAAAAAGAGCATTACAGTAACTGAAGCAAAAGAAGTACTTAATGCGTCAGAATCAACTATCAGACGTGACATAATTGCATTGCATAATGCAGGAAAGTTGACAAAGGTTTTCGGTGGTGCAGTTGCCCTGGAGGAAGATGTAATTACGGAAGAACCGTCTGTGGAACAGAGAGTTGAGCAGAACAAGGAAGAGAAATATATGATTGCAGAATATGCTGCAAGTCTGGTTGAACAGGGAGACTTTGTATATATAGATGCAGGAACAACAACAGGCTATATGTTAGGTTACTTAAAAAACAGCAAATCTGTTTTTGTAACTAATGCAGTAACTCACGCAAAAAAACTTGCGTTGCAGGGAAACAAAGTTATTCTTATTGAGGGAGAATTAAAAGGTTCAACAGAAGCTCTTGTTGGAGGATATGCAGCAGCATCTCTTAAAAAATTTCATTTTACAAAAGGTTTTTTTGGAACAAATGGTTTAACGAAAAAAGCAGGTTTTACAACTCCTGATACAAGTGAAGCACTTGTAAAAAATAAGGCAATGGAGCAGTGTAAAGAATGCTATGTTTTGGCTGATCAGTCAAAATTTGACAAAATAAGCCCGGTAACATTCCAGCAGTTTGGCAGAGCAACAATAATAACAGAAAGCAAACCTGAAGGCTATATGGAATGTGAAAATATAATAGTTGTTCGGGAAAATTAAAATTTATAGAATGGTTATAAAATAATTAACAGAAATTAAAAAAATTGAAAAGGTAAAGATTATTAAAAATAAATGAAAGGCAGTTTGTAGCTTGATATGCTATGGCTGTCTTTTTTTGGGACTTAATAAGAAAATTCTTTGAAAATTTCATTAATTAAAATCCGGTTGAGAATTGCAAGCCAAGTTTGGATAAAAAAGTTGAAAAAGGCATGTGACATTTTGCAACTTTTTTGGGAAAGTTTTTCTTTGATTTACTGCATAAAAACTGAATTTTTACAAAAACATCACATAAACAGCTAACAACAAAATGTAATAAAGTATAAATAAAGTGTTGACAATGAAAAAGTGAGGTGCTAATATCGATTTACCAAAAGAACGCAACGTAATATATGAATAGATGAAGCCAGTATAAGTGACATTTTCGTAAAAGTCGTATTATCTTAGACAGTCATAAATTCATTTGTTTATTTTATGTTTGTTCTTAGGAATAAGTTAAGAAAGGAGAAATATAATGGACGTTTTTTTGCAGGAACATGGTAAGACTGTTTTTATAGCAGTTTGTATTTTACTTTTAGTAGGCGTTGCATATGCAATTGGCCCGGTTATTAGCAAGGCAGTACAGGATGTAGTTGGAAGCTACACAACTTCTGTTACATTTGACAGCATTGCAGGAAAGATTCCTACCGCAGGAAAGTAGGTAGGTATACATTTGGATGTGTTTATAATTGATTAATTAGACGATGGGGGAAGTAGGAATGAGGAAACTTTCATTGCCGGATAAGGCTTTTGGAAATCTTTTAAAATTTATTTTGGATGAGAATATTACGGATATAAATTGGAGTCAGGGATTATGGGTTAATGATTTAAATAAGGGAAGGTATAAGATTAAAGGCTTTACATTAGACGATAATTTTATTCAGCAGTTTTATACAAGAATAAGCAATTTAATGAACGTACAGTTTAATAAGAATAACCCATTACTTGAGGCAGAAACGGATAATTTAAGAATATCAATTTTGCATGACTCAGTAACTAACACGGGGATTAGCATAAGTATCAGAAAGACACCAGCAGTAAGAAGAATTAACAGGGACAGCATCGTTAAAGATGATTACTGTAATGGGGATATAGATACTTTTATAGAGAATGCCATACGAGCTCATTGTACAGTAGTAGTGGGGGGATTACCGGGGGTAGGAAAAACAGAATATGTAAAGTATTTAACCCAGTTTATTCCAGCGTATGAAAGAGTATATACCATAGAAGATAACCTTGAACTACGATATTCAGCAATTAATCCAGGCAAAGATTGCGTTGAAATTAAAATAAGCGATACATTTGGATATTCAGAAGCATTAAAGGCAAGTAAGAGACAGTTACCTACGTGGGTTTTGCTAGCAGAAGCAAGAGGCGAAGAGGTCCGGTTCCTAATGGAAAATATTTCTGCAGGCGTACATTGCCTGACCACAGTGCATCTTGATGATGTTAGCAAACTCCCTGATCGTTTAAGAAATATGGGACAGACAATTAACGAAAATGATGTGTATTCTTTTATTGACATTGGAGTACAGATACGGTCTGTTGTAAAAGAAGGAGAAAAGATAAAAAGAAAGGTGGCACAGGTTATTTGTCTTTCGAGAGAGGATGAGAAGAATGGAAAGACAATGATATATGAGGATGGAAAGATATTAACTAAAGATTTGCCTCTTGATATAAAGAGAAAATTTGAATTAGCGGGAATTAAGAATCCTTTTTTAAAGGAGAATGAAGAATGAAAAATATAAAAAATTTATTAAAGAGAGTTAGCGTGGTGGCAGTCATATGTTTAGCGTACAGACTTAAACTTATACCGGGGCTGATATGTGTTCTGACAATAGTAGTATGTAATGTTTTTTTAGAGAAGCAGGACAGAATAAAGAAGCAATATTTAGCCAAGTATAATGATGTAGTTTTGTATATGGAACAAATGATTTACTCTTTTAAGAAACAACCAAAGATTAGAATGGCATTATTAGATGCCCAAAAAGTAAGTTCCATAGAGATGAGAGAAGTAATTGAGGAAGCAATAGTAAATATTGATTCTAACAAGTCAGCGAATATTTATGAGGACGCATTGGCAATAATTGAGAAAGAATACAACTGTGGAAGAATTAAATCATTACATAAATTTATTATAAAAATAGAAAATTATGGTGGAAATTATGAAACGTATATAGATATTTTGTTGGAGGATATAAAAAATTGGAGTGACAGGACTTTAACATTTATAAGAAATGTGGATAGAACAAGACGAAATGTTTTAATATCCATTGCATCAACACTGATAACCTGTGGATTTATGGCATATTTGATACCTAAGGATTACAAGTTTACCGAGCATGGATTATATCAGGTATGTTCAATGATATTAATAATGGCAATGATATTTACTTATCTTGCAATAACTAAACGATTAAATTTTGACTGGTTAAAAGAAGAAAGGGCTTTGCCCGACAATATGGTTATAAAATACTATGCCTTAGTAGAAAAAGGGTACAATAATATATCAGATTTAAGTTTTATGGAAAGAATAAATTACAAAAAAGCAAAGAAAAGACTGGAACGTGAAATATACAAGATTTTTCCTGATTGGATAAGAGATGTGGCTATTAATCTTCAAAATGATACAGTTCAGTCAGCAATAGAAGGATCATATGAGGATACACCATTTATATTAAAACGACCGGTGAGAAAATTATTGATTGATTTTGAACGATATCCTGTTGGAATTGAGCCATATGATAATGTTTTAAAAGAGTTTGACTTACCGGATGTGAAATCATCAGTAAAGATGTTTTATTCAATAAACGAATTGGGCAGAGAGCAGTCAACTAAGCAGATAGGTGCAATAATAGATAGAAATAATAAGCTGTCAGGTCAGACAGAAGAAATGAAAAACAAAGACCGAATCGGAATAGCGGCAATGTATTCAGTTATACCAATGTTTCTTGGAGTATTAAAGATTATAGTTGATATGTTGTTAATGATTTTAGTGTTTACATCTTCAATTTCGGAGGTGGTGAAATGAAAGAATTATTATCAGAGGCAGGACAGTGTCTGGTATACGGAATAATATTTGTACTATTAATAATGGGATTTTATGGAATATTTGTATCGGTAACCGTTTAATAAGTATATATTAATCAAAATAGCAGACAGGTTTTATGAGAAAAAAACAAGGGGGATATTATGGAACAGTTTATATCAGAACATGGTGGAGTTATTGTAAGCGGAATAGTAACCATAGCATTATTAGGAATAATAATGACAGTAATCTTAGCTGTTGGAAATATGGACGCTTACGAGATTTCAAAAATAATAGGGGGATAGTAGTGGAAGCATTTTTAGAAGAACATGGAGAAAGTATTATATACGGATTAATAGGGCTGGTTATGGTAGTGACCATAACAGCGGTGATAAGCAGAGGCATTGTTAATATAGTTCCGGATTACAAAAAAGAACTTAGCAGGAACAACAGTTATCAGATAGAAAAGAATGAATACAAATATCCCACAATAATAGCAGATGAGGTTATATATGCAGATTATGGAGATACCACTTTTAATTATATGGACTACATAAGAGCAAGAGATTACAGAGGAGGCAATATAACCGATAAAGTGAAAGTATATGGAAAGGTAGATGTTAACCAAAAGGGCGTGTACAGATTAAGATGTACAGTAATATCATATTTTAATCTGGCATGTACTAAGTACATAAATATTATAGTGGAATAGAGATAAGAAAGAGGGGGAATATATGAGATTGGCAATAGAATTATTTGCTATGGCAATAACCATTACATTAGGATGTCTGTTATTAGCATCTATGATTACCAGTGGAAATCAGGTGGCTGACGCAAGAGATTATTACAACGTGGTAGTTAACAGAATTGAGGATAGTTATTGTAACGAAGATGTTATAAGAGAATGCATTAACGAGGCGGAAAACAAAGGTTATCAATTATTAGTAAAGGATGTAACAATGTATAATGACAACCCAAGTAAGCTTGTTGTTTTATCTTATAATGTAACCTTTCCAATTCTTAATATGTTTAACAAAGATAATAAAAAACAGGCGGTGATAGAAGGATATGCGAGATAAAATTAAAGTATTAATCATAACGTCAATAATATGTTTATTTTACTGTGGAGTTGCCTTTGGATATACGGGAGATGGCACAAGGGGTAATCCTTACATAGTGTCAAATGTAGGCGAACTAACAAAAATTCTTGACAAGAAAGGAAGTAACGATTGGGTATACATATCATTAAAATCTAATATAAAAATTAAGAAAACAATAACTGTTAGAACTGGTTATTTTGTTATAAATGCAACAAACGGTGATAAAACAATTAAACGTAGTACATCTTTAAAAGATTCCATTAATGATCAAAGCAATCCGGGATATTGTTTTAGAATATTAAATACTTCATATGTAATATTTGGATTAGGTGGAAATATGCTTACATTAGATGGAAGTTGGAAGAATTTAGGAAATGCAAATATGTCAGGCTGGATAAATGTAGGACCAGGCGGACGGCTTTATATAGAAAGATTTGCACGTTTGATAAACACATTTAACAACGAAAAAAAATCCGGAGCTCCAATTATGACATATGGAGATACGCAGATTAATTGTGAAATTGGCAGATGTAAAGGATACAATGGTGGAGCAATTAAAAATATAAAAGGAACTTTAAAAGTATATGGAGATACAAAAATACATGATTGTGTATCTGTAACCGAAGGTGGGGCAATACATAATTCACAAAAAGGAACATTAAGTATAGAAGATTCGGAAATTTGGAATTGCGAAGCATTAGAAGAAGGGGGAGCGATTTTTTCAAAAGATGCAGATAGTTCGTGTGTTATTTATTCAGGGAAGATACATAATAACAAATCAGGTGAAAGTGCTGGAGCAGTTTTCTCAGGATATGGAGCCACGCTTGTTATAGGAAGGTCAATATCGGGACCTGAAATATTTAAAAATACTTCAGGAGGAAGCGGAGGTGGAGTAAGATGCAACGGAGGAACAGGTTCAGATGCAGGTGGAATAACAACATTTATAAGAGGAACAATAACAAATAATACTTCATGTAAGCATGGTGGAGGCATTGCCTGTGGAGAAGCAGGAGAAAATGGTCAGTCAAAACTTTATATGTCAGATATGATTATTAGTAATAATACTTGTACAGAGTCAGGTGGTGGAATTTGGACACCAAACAATATACAGGGAACAGGAACAGAATATGCAATTATTCAAAACAGCCAGATTACATCCAATACTTGTCATAAATATGGTGGAGGCATATCTGTCCATGGAAAGGTTTATGTATCAAACTGTTCAATAGAACATAATTTTACAGGTGACAGGGGAGCAGGAATCCATATAACAGAAGAAGGTACGTTAAAATATGATATGGGAACAATTTCTGACAATAAAACCTTAGACAGTATTACAGGAACGGGAATATATGTAAATGGTCAGCTTAAAATTAATGAATCGGCAAGAATAGCTGAAAATAATGTAGTTTACCTGCCTAAAGGAAAATATATAGAAGTAACAGGTGAACTTTATAAATATTATTCAAGTATTGCAAAAATAGAATCGGAAGACAAAAGTAATGGAACAAAATTAGTATATATAAATTATGAAAATGGAACAGGCGAGAAAGAACTGTATTATAAAGGAACTTCCAGTGATGAATATGAAGGAAAAAAAGTGCAAAAGAAATATAGTTGTGTTGGAATAAGTTCGCAACAATTGCTAAGAACGGGAGAAAATGTTTCAGGTATCGGGAAAAATTGGATTATTATAAGTGAAAAATACTTAATAAAATATGATTCAAATACAACTGATGAAGTTAAAAATATGCCTTCAGATCAAGTAAAATTTTGGAATGAAAATATTAAATTAAGCAGTGAAGGTCCTGAAAGAGAAAAATATATAATTGATACTAAAAAACATTGGAATTACTCAAAAGATGGAAGAGGAACAAGAATTTCAGCGGGAGCTTATTTTTATGCCAATGAATCAAGAGTTCTATATGCTCAGTGGAAGAAACGTCCACCTAAGGAAATATATATAAATGCTAAGGACAGATATTATTTTAAAGGACAAGACATAGTTATAAATAGAGAAGAATTGCTGAAAAAAGTTACAGTAACTGACGATGTTGATAACGGAAATGAGTATTATGTTAGAATAATAGAAATAACCCGAACCAGTGATAATCTTGTCAATAATGATAGTAGTGACGATAAGAACGATATTAACAGTAATAATAACGATAGTACTAACGATAAAAATGATAGCAGCAGTAACAAGGGCGATAGTGTTAGTAATAAAAGCGACAGCAGCAGTAACAAGAGCGATAGTACTGACAATAAAAGTGATAGTAAAAACAATAACAGTAGCAATAAAAGTGACAGTGGCAGTAAAGGTGATTACAAAGACAACAATTTATTAGCGACGGGATCAAATCTTGTTCCTGAAAAGTACATTAATACGTCAAAGGTTAGTGTATATAAAATAAAGATATACACTGAAACAGAAACAGCAAGTGTAAATGCAACAGCAACGTTTAAAATTTATGTATTAGATAATGAAACAGCCATTGGTTCTGTAAGATTTATAAGCAGTAAATATCTTTATACATTATCAGATACTTCAAAATGGAATAAAAAGCGAAATGAGAATTTGAATACAAGGTTAACTAATGCGTTAAAAGATTCAAATCCAATGCTCAAAGTTGCGTATACAAGTGATGAAATTGAGCAGATAAGAAAGACTGTAAAAGGAAAAGGCTATAGAATAACCAATAGTCTTAATAAAAATATTGCAAAGGAATGGTAGTGTATGAAACAGATAATAATTATTGTGGGAACCATAGTTATAATTTTCATAGCTGCAATGACAATAGTATCTGTGGAAAGTAAGGACTTAAGAACAGACGAATTAAACAGAGCAGTTTCTGCATCAATTAAGAAAACAGTTTCAGACAGTCAGATTGAAAATCAGTCGACTATATTGTCTGATAAGGAAATGGTAGCATATTTTATTCAGTTGTTAAGTGTTAACATGAAAGGCAAGGGAGATGTTACCGTTGAAGTATATGATGCAGACTATAAAGAGGGACTTTTGTCTGTTGCAGTAACTGAAAAATTTAAATATGTAAATGGAAAAAATGGAGAAATAACAGTTAGAAAGTCAGCAATAGCTGAATAAAAATCAGATGTGTCCTAAAGTCATTATCCCACCATTGTGCAGGCACAGGTGGAATAAGACAATTTAACTTATAATCTATAGTATTATATTATTTTTGAATTTTAGTGCTGACTTCGCCGGAGTTTAGCCATTCTTCAGAACCGTCTTCATAACGAACTTTAAGATGGCATTCCTTGTCTATTTCAAGAGCCAGTGCATTTCTTGAAGTTCCGTTAGAAAGTACGCTGATAGGTTGCCCAATTATCATTGAACGGCTAATATATTCGTCAAGATAAGCTCTTTTGTCAAAGGATTCATAGTATTCCATAAAATAGTTTAAAAGGTGACCAACAAGTATGCTTCGCTTATTTACGGCATCACTGCTTTTTTCAAAAATAGCAGTTGCAATTTCTGAAATATCTTCAGGAAAACCGCCTTCAGGTGGGCATACGTTAATGCCAATTCCTACTATGGCATAATCCAACTTTGATGTTTCAATATTAAAGGCAGCTTCGGTAAGAATGCCACAAACTTTCTTACCTTCAATATAAATGTCATTAACCCATTTAATGTCAGCTTTTTTGTTAGAAACATCTTCAATGGCTTTGGCTGTTGCTACAGCAGCAGAAGTTGTTAAGAATAAAGCCTGATCAGCAGGAATATCAGGTCTTACTAATATGCTAATGTACAGGCCTGTGTTTGATGGAGAGTAGAATTTCTTACCCATTCGTCCTCTGCCAAGTGTCTGTTCTGTGGCGATAAGGACTGTGCCGTGTGGCGCACTCTGTTCGGCTTTTTCTTTTAAAACTGTATTGGTAGATGTAATGGTTTTATATACAGACAAATCAAGTGGATAATTTAAATATTGTTCAATGCTTTGTGGTGAAAGAATGTCATTGTCAGGCTCTAAGCAATATCCTTTGTTAGGAATTGCATTTATTGAATAGCCGTCTTTTTCAAGAGTTTTAATGGCTTTCCAGATAGAGTTACGGCTTACGTTAAGATTAGTTGCAAGCTGACCTCCTGAAATATATTCACCTTTATTTTCTTCAAGCTGTTTTAAAACTTCGTCTTTTATGCTCATGGTAACAGAAACCTTTCTTAATTAGTATGATTATGCAATAAAGAGTTATGCAATAGAAGTACATAACAAAATTTATTTTATGCAATGAAAATATAATGTCAAAAATATGACATAAAAAAGTATAACATCAAAAATATGTTTATTCAACAAATCAAAGTGAATGAATAATAAAATGTTAGCTAAAAAATAAAATGGGTTGACAATTAAAAAACGTTGTCTTACAATGGTGACGTTGGAGTGCGCATATTCAGAGAATATTTAGAAGGGACATAGGCATAAATTTAATTACTCAATTGATGCCTTTTATAAAAAATGAATAATAAGAAATTTTTAACTGTTCAGGATATGGTTCTTATAGCTGTATTTGTAGCAATAATAACTGTATGTTCATTTATACAGATTTCAGTAGGACCTGTACCATTTACATTACAGACATTTGGTGTATTTATGGCTGTTGGTGTGCTTGGTGGAAAGAGAGGCAGCCTGGCTGTACTGGTTTACATTTTACTTGGAGTTATTGGTGTTCCCGTATTTGCAGGATTTTCAGGAGGACTTGGTATTCTTCTTAACAATACCGGCGGTTACATCATCGGATTTCTTTTCTCCGCCCTGGTAATGTGGGCAATGGAATCCCTCTGGGGCAAAAAGCCTGTTATTCAGATTCTTTCCATGGTAGTCGGCCTGATCGTCTGCTATGCAATGGGAACTATCTGGTTTATGGTTGTATACACACGTACAACAGGAGCTGTTGGAATTGGAACCGTACTGGGCTGGTGCGTAATTCCATTTATCATTCCTGATCTTGTGAAGATTGCTTTGGCATTTGTTTTGCCCAGAAGGGTACGCAAGCTTGTACCAATGCAGTAAAAAAGAACGTCAGACATATCCCATTCGCCCTCATCACGGGATGTGCCTGGCGTTTTTTATCGGAAACGGCTACAGCACTGGATTTACAGCCCATATGCAGGAAATGCTGGAGCTTTTTACAAAAGGGGCAGATGTTTGTCTCACAGTAAAAACTGACGAAATCTGCTCAGCCTGTCCAAACAATAGCCAGGGAATCTGCGAGGCAGCCGAGAAGGTGAAAAGATATGACAATGCAGTGCTGGCAGAATGCGGCTTAAAAGAAGGTCAGAAACTTGCATTCCCGGAATTTACCGAAGCAGTACAGAAAAAAATCATTGAAACGGGAAAAAGAACGAAAATCTGCGGCGACTGCCAGTGGAACCGGATTTGCCAGGAACAGCCGAGCCGGTGGAGTAAATGAAGAGGCAGTGAATTATGTTTATAAAAACATCTTTCGGAATTTTACAGGTGGATAGCAATAAAGTAAACCCAGTTTCGAAAGAATAAATTCACCAGCTCTTGTGGGAAAATTGGGGACTGTCGGGCCAGCCCCCTTTCTCTTTAGTCCTGTAAGCTTTCGCGGACACGCTTCAAGTCACGTTCTAGCTTTTTCTGAAGCTTCTCATATTCCTGATTCTTTAGTAAACTTAACAACTCTTCCAGTTTGATCTCTTCTTTTCGTAAGTCATCTTTAAATTGGATGTCAGTTGGCATGTAGAAATCCTCCATCATATGAAACACCGTCCTTACTATAATTATTATGATATAACTATTGTAACGGTATTTGAACGGTGTGTAAAGCCTATAGTTGCTTTCTGTGCGCAGATTATAGTATTAAAATGGAATATAGCTTTCGAAAGAAAGCAAATAGAATTTCTTAAATATAAAGATTTATCTTATAAGATGAATATAGAATAGCTTATAAAAATACTTTTTTCAAGAAAAACAGTTTGACAAAAATCGACAAAATCTCTGCGTCCCGAACGAGCACCTACGCAAACTAATAGCCTCTTCGAGGCTATTGTGGGGGGAGTTG
>ERZ773200.92-NODE-92-length-102756-cov-15.972512_pt1 | contig 102756 bp, 86 predicted proteins | sample MGYA00581008_ERZ773200 | MGnify/ENA primary metagenome ERZ773200 (study PRJEB29015, sample SAMEA2737770) | human gut metagenome | biome: human gut; feature: human-associated habitat; material: faeces | place: China | collected 2012 ... | reverse complement strand
TTCCGTTATGCTATTGAGAAAATGTGCAAGGAAAAGAAAAGTTTAAATCACTTCGTTTTTAGGGTCCTGCACCTTAAAAAGGAACTTATCAGCTACGGCTATAAACAAATCAAGTTTGGTAGGGTAATAATTAAATATACCTGTTTTAGTAAGCCCTACCTTTTTAGTTATCATTTGCAGACTTACACGCTCATAATTCATTGCCATAAACAACTGAAAAGCACTCTCCAATATTTCGTCCCTATTTGTTTTCATATTTATATATTATAATCCATCTTTCTCCCAAAGATACATGATTAATTTGATTTAATCACATATCGCACATATAATCATATATCTATATTTTGAATTTATAATTATGTTATAATCAGTTATAGCCTGGTAATCAATAGCGTTAAACTGTTATCTCGGACTTGCTAGTTGCTTACTATATATTTACTTAATGATTTCAATGTCTTGAATAGGTATATAACCAATAGGAGCATTAAAAATGGAGTTTATTCTGCACCAGCCATTTGTTAATTCACTTATGACAACAGGCATTCCAAATTGGACTGCTATGCCATCATCACCTTTGGTAGTTTTTTCTCCATCAGGTAAAGAATAAATGTAAGAACTACATAGTATGGCACTATCTCCAATTTGTGGTATAAAAGTCGTCCTTTTAGCATTTGAGGAGCTCTGTAATATTATATTATATTGAGCTTCTATGCTTTTCGTAGACAGGAATAAGTATGCTTCAAAACAATCGTTACATTCATTCTCTTCAGGAAAATGCTCTATGTGAAAACCCGAAGCGTCAGCATACAACTTTCCGTGAGTTTCATCGCCTTTATTATATATTCCATATACCAATCGCCCATTAGAATTATAATATGCAATACTATGCAATGCTCCCCCGTCAGCCCATCGCTTAAATACTTTTCTTATTTTGTTATCGCTATCAAAATACATCGTGAACAATATATTGGCATTCTTGATTTGACCATCATCTAAGATTTTGTATGAATGGATTTGATTAAACTCCATATATTCATCCTCTATCACTTTCCCTAAACTATCCAAAGGAACAAGGTATGCAATCCACAAAGGCATTTCGTTTATTGCATCAATCTCCTCTTGAATAGTTTCCTTATAGCTTTGTCCGAAAGTATGTTGCTTCATCCATTGCAAAAGCAAATCTTCTACTTCTTTTGCACCTGTTTCCTTTGCTAAAGCAAGAGGGGTGTTGCCGTTACTGTCTTTTATATTAAGATCTGCGTGATATTCTAAAAGCAATTTCACCAGTTCTATGTTATTATTGGCAATGGCTTCCATAATCGGATATACTTTATATGTATCGTATGGACTCTGGTAACCATTTACGCTAATGCCATGCTCCAGCAATATACGGGCTAACCTCACGTTAGACAATTTACAGGCGTATGTCAAGAGCGTCAGCCCGTATTCGTCACTATATAATCTATTATTAATATCCTTATATCTGGCAAGAGCATATTTCAGCACATCTTCTTTGTCAAAGTAAATTGCCGTATAAAATATATCAAACTCATAAAAATCGTTACCCATTGCCATAGGTTCATCTTCTCCTGCAAGCAGCCGTTTTATGGTTGCCATATCATTGTTACGGCATGCAACACCCAACGGATAAAGTTGATAAGTTACATCCCTTATAGTATCTTGCTGTAATGGATTTGCTTTCACGCTATCTAAGCAACAAAAAAACATTACAAGAAAAAGTAATGTCCAATTTATTATCTTCATATTTAGTTTTTTAAGTTGCACGTTAATGCTAATGGTTAGAAAAGAGCATAGTCAGATGCTTTCTTTCGTTGTTACCAACCTATTAAATCTTTATTATATTATTTTCAGCCAATGCCGATGTGTTATCATGAAATAAAGCAATACAGCTAAAAATGGGTAAACCATCCAAGAGATAATGAACGATAAACGTTGGCTTTTAAACAATAAAGGTTTTTCTCGTATTATCTCAATTCCCTTTCCCTTTCTTACATAATATCTATTTAAAAAATAATATAGAATATAAAATATTGGAACAAAGAAAATAAACGGCAAATCATAATTGAAATTCTCTTTTATCAATGGATAAATCAATGCAATTATCGGTAGAAATAATATTCCACAGAATAGTAATATTGTTCTCTCATGTGGATCTTCCAACTTAAATTTATCCCTATTGTATATAAAGAACTGATAATACATCGCATCAAAAAAGAATTTAATCATAAAGAATTATTAGTTTTGTTAGTGATATTTTTACCATAATTCTTCTGCAGAGAAATCGCCTAAGAAGAAATATAGCAACATAATTATTTGCAACAAAATATACAGACCTGTCACAAAGCATATTGTTAGTATTATTATTTTCTTTACACCTTTATATTTCTTCTTTCTTAATAAAAAGAGTAGCAACAGTGAAACCGCTATAAGTATCATATTTATTACACATGCTATCATATCTATTTTATATTTTGGATTTATAATGATATTGTCACCACTAATAATCTGATAATAAACGACATAAGACGTCATCTTTTCTCATTAATAATATATTTATAACTCCTTAAAAGTTATATCATCCGGTACACCTAATTCTTTCCGCTTGACTTCAAAATCCTTTTTACTGAATGCCCCAAACTTATTTTCTTGTGCTTCCCATGCTTTTTGTGTGTTGTTTACGGGAATAATATAATATTCGGTTGTATCCTTATCATAACGGGGTAAGGAAATGCCCATGCTGTCCTTAAAAGCACGATATGCCTTGACAAGAATAAAATTATCATCATATCCCACTGCATAAACACTGGCTCCCGTTATTCCCGTATAGGGTGAATCATTTTTCTGATGATAACACACATCCATATCCTCCTTGGTATCTACCGCTATCAGGTAATAGTTTCCTGTAAGATGCCGTTCATATACGAACCCGCAGCTTTGCATTATGAGTAACAGTAAAAAAAGCAATGATATGACTGTTTTCATACGTTCAATTATTATTAATAGTTCAGCAAGGAACGCTGTCAAACGTTATCCCGGTTTGTTAGTAATATATTCTATCGCACTCGCTTCAAATCCCCGATAAATTGGAGTGACATTTCTATATACGGAATAGCTTTTAGAATTTTGATACTATCGATTGATTCTATACCACCCGATGCCAATGCTGGAACGTATCCGTAACATTCATCCAATGCAGGAACACCCTTTTCTGATTTTATCATAGGATATTTATTTAAGGAAAACCATGATTCCAAACAACTTTTGTTGAAAATTACCACATTCAATAGTATATCAACATTCTCGGATAAAATCTTGAATGTTCCGTATCTTACATTGATGAATACGACATAATTTCCTATCACGGGATTCTTAACATAAGCAAAAATATCTCCAAAAACAGTTGTCATAAATGGAGTTGCTGTTTCATATTCATACAAAGGATAACTATAATCTACTATTGTCTTATATTTATCGGGGTTAATAATTCTGAACAATCCATCACAAAACGTTCCAAGTCCAACTTCTTTCCAAAGTTCGATTATTTGTTCCGATACCGCATTAGCATATTTTGCAATAAAAGTATCATCTATCGTTTGGCGAGTGCTGTTTAGGCTCTTATCTAAAAACTTATCGTACATATTAATTGCTTTCTTTATTACTAATGGTTTGGTGAGAAACAGCGTTAGCTGTTATCTCGACCTTGTTAGATATATTTAAGGAATCTTGGGAGATAAACAGTATTCTTGAAGCCATTCTTCTTCCAATTCTTTAGCGATTCCATACTTTGAATACTCATCTTCATAACCTTCATGCCACATATAATAGTGAGAACCTTCATTTGCGAGAAATATTTCTTCTGCTCGTGCAATAGTGCTACAATAAGAAATATAAAGAGGAAAAATAGAAGCAAACATACTTATATCTTCAAAGGGAGAGTAAAGAACTGATTCGGTATCAGTTATGACAAATAAAGTTATATCTCTATTCTTATCCTTACTGCAAATACAGACTTCACCTTGATTAACCTGTGGTAAATCACATTTCTCTTTAAGATATAAATAGAAAGACTGGATATTTGAAATGTACTCTGGTATTTCAATATCCATCTTTTTAATAACGTCCTTTATACTCACTATTATATTAACTGTATATCGCATGAATCAATTATATCTAATGGTTCAGCAGGGAACGGCTTGCCGTTATCCTGCTTTGTTAGTGAAATATTCTTTCTGCTATTATTTTGTCAGAATAAACCTTAAAGTTATACCAAGACAAGCCATAGACATACTATAAGATAGTATATACCATATAAATAGTTTCCAAAATTTCTGTTTCCTGAATTTCTTGAAATAAGAAACATATTTATCGTTCCTATCTATAAAAACATGATAAGTAAAATATATCATTATACAAAGAATAATTATTAGTAATCCCAATACCATTTTGTTATTGAAAAAATCATATTCTTCTATATCTGTTTTTATAGCTATAGCATCCAGTATTGTAAGTAAGTTAATCAGTATTGTAAACGAGTTAATGCAAATAAATAAAATAATTCCTGTGTCTGCCATACTAAGAATCTTAACCGGCGGTTTCTTTTTATTTTCTGAAAACCACATCGATTTATTATACATCTGCTTAAAGTTGTTTACATATTTCCAGTAACCATTGCTTTTGCAGAACTTTCGTGTACATACATTGTCCAATATAGAGAAAACAAGCCAATCAAGACCTTTTTGTACCTTATGAAAAATCATATAATTACAATAGTATAGCATATTCATAAACAATTCTATCCGTTTCATCTTAATATGTTTTCGCTAATGGTTTGGTGAGAAACAGCGTTAGCTGTTATCTCAACCTTGTTATGAACTTATTTTATTATAAAAGATTAATATGGCATATAAAATTTATCTGCCATAAACAGCAATACAATTAGAATAATAAACGGTAATATTAAAAATAGAATAGCCCATATATTGGAATATTTCTCATACGATTCGTCCTCTCGAATTTTCAAATACCGTCGTTTATAATGATAATAGACATACAGAATAATCCATATAAGAGGAAAGGCAAGCAGAAAAAGTGATCCCGGATTAACACTTGTAGCTGCCCAATAAATCAAAGCTATATCTACTCCGTAAAATATTATTACGGTACTTAACACACTTGGAACATGCCAAGAATACATACTTGTATCTGAATGTCGGGTGAAGTACTCCGTCTTATACCATAAATATCCTATCATATATTGCTACTGTTTATAATGGTTAGAAAGGAGCATCGTCAGATGCTATCTTTCGTTGTTACTAACTTATTTATAAACTTCAATCCAGTGAATAAACACCAAATCCCCCAAAGAGGATAAATAATGCCGCATAATACTGCAAGCATATTCAATCCTCGTTCATCTCCCGTGAAACCATCTAAATTGACAGCTTGCAATATGAAGTTTGTAATTTGCCAATCTAATAGACTTTGGTCTATACAGATAAAGGCAAGCCACAAAATGACAGAGCAACATTCCAAGCCCAGCAATAACATTATCACTTTAGGCTGCATTGCATATAGTTTATAGACCTTGTAGATTAGCAATACATCTGTAATAATAAGTAAACCTAAAAGGCAATATTCCATAATACCATATATCTCGAACAGACGACTAAAACCTAAGCCACCACAAAATAATGTTATGGCTATCAGTAAAGCACTGAAAGCAGTCAATGATACTATGGATTGGACGGTTTTATTCATCGTTCTATTGTTAGTAATGGTTCAGCAGGGAACGGCTTGCCGTTATCCTGCTTCGTTATCAACCTATTCTATATTCACCATTTATCTGCAATTTCAAATTCGCCGATTGTTTGGGTACAAATGTCAATGTACGGAATAGTCTTAACTATCTTGATGTTTTCAATGTCTTCACTTCCTCCCAAAGCCAATAGTAGAGAATATCCGAAACACTCATCATAATCTGGAGTTCCGAGTTTTTCTTGTATTACAGGATAATTTTCTAAATCAAACCAGCCTTTCAAAAAACTTTCATTTACCATTACCTTATTAAAAATCGCACGAAGATTGGCAGGAAGTATTAAATATGTTCCGTATCTGACATTCAGATAAACGACGTAATTATTCAGTCTCGGATTCTTTACATAGGCAAAGAGATCGCCGAAAGCCGTACACATGAATGGTAGAAATGATTGGTCATCCTCCTTTTCAAAACAGGAGTTTATCACATCCTGATAATCGGACGGATTAATGAGCTTAAACAGCCCATTACAATAACTTCCCAACCCGACCTCCTGCCATAAAGTATTCAGTTCGGGATAAGACAAATCAGCATATTTAGCAATAAAAGTATCATCTACTGCTTGCCTCTTACTATTGAGGCTTTTTTCTAAAAATTCTTCGTACATATTTCTACGTTTTATGGTTGATAATGGTTAGAAAGGAGCATCGCCAGATGCTATCTTTCGTTTTAAATATTTATTATCTTTTCCTACTTGAGCGTATAGAACAAAAATTGCCTTTATGATTCGATTATTACAGTTAAATGGAACATAAGTCACCTTACTGTCAATACTTAACGTATCACTTGGATACTTCAAACAAGAATGTTCATTTTGTAGCAAAACTTCCATTTTTGAAAAGTCCACAGAACTGTATATCGGATAGAAACCGGAAAAACAAGTAGGCGTTATATAAGCAATTTGACTTTCATAATCAAAAAACAAAAAACGATTTCCGTCTGCTACATTATCGTACACAGCAAAGCTATCAAACTTTCTTACACCCATGATTGTATAGCTTTGTATGAAGTCAATACTACTATCATCTACCGCTTTCAACTCAAAAACAACATTCTTTTTACCTTGCTGATTAAAACATAACCTATATAGAATTTCAGATTCTGTTTTTTCCGTTTCTATATAAAGGGAATCTTGTTCAGCCAAAGAATGATATTTTGCAGAACTTTGTTCCATACAGCCATTTTCCGCTATGACATAGCTAAGTGGAAAAAGGAGCAAGCAATATAGTATAAATATTCTCATATCTGTTATATCTAATGATTTGCTTGAGGAACAGCATTAAGCTGTTATCTCAACCTAGTTAGCAAAATATTATACCCATTCTAATATTGGGTTAGGTCTATGAACAAGATACTGTCTGTTACCCGGAATTGAAAACATTATTCCAGTAATGTAATTTCATACTAAAATTCTTCTTTACTTTCCAATTCCACCTTCCCTCTGGAGTAAAATGCAATGGCAGCCCTCAACTCCCGATGGTTACAGAAATAATCATCCAGAAGGATTGTCTCGTTGTAGTTCTGGTTAGTACGGAGAAACAGTTCTACATGCGTATATCTACCATACACTACCACATATCGGCAATACAAGATTTTATTCCAAAGCAACAGCTTTCTTTTGGGAGTAGTGATTCCCTGTTCACTGATTCGGATGACATGGTGCCAATGCCGGATACCCTTCACCAAAAAATAAAAAAATAGGCCTACGGGAATCCCAAAAACCAGTCTTTCGGACAGCATGTCCCAACAGAGCCATATATAAGCGATACACAACCCGGCTTCCACAAATGTACTGATTTTCTTCCGTGGAATGACCAAAGGTTCAGAAAGATTGAACGGATAACGCATACCAATCATCATTTAAATCATTGTTCTATCATTTTAAGGTAATCAATCATTCCTAATATATCATTTTGAATATAGGTAAAGTCGTAATGTAGAGCATAATAGTTGGTATCTGCCTTATTCCTTTTTTTAGGCATATAAACATCTACATTAAAAAAACGATGTTCGGGTAAAGAACAAAGTTCTATGATATTTTTAACCTTTTCGGATATGCACTGTTCTCTTTGATATATTCTCTCAAGGAGAATTTCGGCTGCTTTTTTCCAATAGTTCTTTCTATACTCAGCAGAACTTGTGTCCTCTATTTCTAATACAAAGTATTCTTTGTTCATAGACTTTCTGTTTTTGTTAATGGTTTGGGTGAGAGACAACGTTAAGTTGTTTTTTGTTATAAACTTATCTTATTCCTTTCAACTCCTCTTTCATTTTCTCTTTTAGGTAGAAGAACAACAAAACATGCCAACACAAGTCAAAGGAGAATACGGCTTCTTCCTTTCTCCCTAATGCCTGATAGAACTTACATACATTCCGATATGCCATAAAAACAAATACAAGATAGATAGGCGCCAGCATACAAAGACTTAACACCAAGACACAGACAGCTATCAGTGAATTTCTACAATAAGCTTTGTATTGTATCAATGCTTCTTCGTAATCGGAATTTTCCCAATAACCGAATGTTTTCAAATCCTCAACGCTCCAGCCTCTTTCTTCCAATAAATTAATAGCATAATCACGAATTTCATCATCATAGCCGTAACGCTTATAATTTTTCACAACATCTATTAGCTTATCATTGTCAAATCTCTTTAGAATATCAAAATCTTCCATAAAAATTTGTTTTATTGTTTATAATGGTTTAGTGGGGAACGCAGTCAAGCGTTATCCCGGTTTGTTAATAACTTTTTTCTATTTAACAAATACGAAACATTTGTAAATAAGAATAAGTAAAAAAGAATCCCCTGACAAACAACCCATAATACTATAAAATCATCTATTGGTGGAGGTATAAGAGAATCATATGGAGGTTCCGGATGACCACTACATAATTTATTCAGCTCCTGCATCTTAAAGTAATGTCTAAACGACCATGCTAAAAAAATAAATATTATAAATTGTGAAGATATTCTGAAGTTGAGCTTATGTAAAGACAAATCGTAAATCAGATATGCAAGAACACCTGCAAAAAGTAAAGCTGCCTGTAAAAAAGGAGCAAAGTCCATGCCTCCACCTGTATCAGATGGACTTACAATCCACACCAATAACAATAATAGTACTCCCAATACTAAAAAGTAGATGATGTGAGGTAAATAAGTCAATATTCTTATCTTCATGTTTCGTTCTATTGTTATTAATGGTTTGGTGAGCAACAGCGTTTAGCTGTTATCTCGACCTTGTTAACGATTTTATTTCACAATCATAAACTCATTCCCATATGGATAAAAGCCTTTATTTATCCATAGTTTGGAGTAGTCTGATAATTTGTAAATTTCAGGTTTATACAGATTCAACACCTTATCCAAAACTCTCTCTCGGAATATTATTCCATCTCCATATTCTATGCTATTCAAAACAAAGAAATTCTGTTTGATGGAATTGTCTTTCAGTTTCATATCAGGATATACTGTAAAACAAGTACCTAGTTTTTTTTGAAAGTCACTCTGATATGTTATGCCTTTCCCGAAATGAAAATAATCGTTATCAAAATGATTTATACGTAGAGCATAGTATTTCTTATCCGTTAGAGATTCGTTTTTCTTGTCTACTACCTTGACAGTTGCAATATCATATTTATCGATAAACCCATTTTCTTGAAGTAAAGACAAAAAATCTTCCGATACGATTTTGAGTTCTATACTGCTTTTATCAAGAAAATCAAATTGCAGGATTCCCGGTTTCTTGTTGCATACAAGGAATAAGACGGGAGGTAAATTCTCGCGCCATCCGTCATTATTTTGCCACATCCATTGCCCGAGATTCTGAAACTTCTGCCTTTTACTCTCATCGTAAGTATCACAGACATCAGATTTGCCGTACTCCAATAATCCTTTAGGCAGTTTATCTTTCCCATATCGCCAAATATAAAGTTCTTCTATATTCATAATTATTATCGTTAATGGCTAGCAGGGAACGGCTTGCCGTTACCCTGCATTGTTACCAACTTATTTCAATCTCAAAATTTATCTGAGTCTTTGAATCTGCCGATTGTTTGTGTACTTATATCTATATAAGGAAGTGTCTTGACAATCCTGACATTTTCTATACTTTCACTTCCGCCCAATGCCAGCAGTGGAGAATATCCGAAACACTCGTCATAGCCCGGAGTTCCTATTACTTCTTGAATTACAGGATAATTTTCTAAATCAAACCAACCTTTCAAGATACTTTTGTTAAAGATTATTTTACCCAACAATAATACGAGATTATCCGGAAGAATTAAATATGTTCCGTATCTTACATTCAAATAAACAATGTAATTTTTCAATCTTGAATTTTTTACATAGGCAAAGACATCACCGAAAGCCGTACACATGAATGGCAGAAACGATTTGTCATAGTCCATAATATAACAAGAGTTTAGTACATCTTGGTAATCTGACGGATTAATGATTTTAAGCATTCCATCACAATAGCTGCCCAGTCCAACTTCTTGCCATAGAGTAGTCAGTTCCGGATAAGACAAATCGGCGTATTTAGAAATAAAGGCATCATCAACTGTTTGCCTGATACTATTGATGTTCTTTTCTAAAAAAATCTCGTACATACATTTATTTACTTTATAGTTGATAATGGCTAGACAAGAAGCTGCGTTTAGCAGCTAACTTGGCATATTAATAATAAATAACGATATAACTGTTTTCATACGCTCTATCATTAACCGGCCTTTCCAACACACAGGATTATTAAACCATAATTCCTATTCTTCCCATTCCATCTCCAGTTTTCCATTGATGTCATAGCGTTTCCATCGTCCGGTGCGATGACCATTGCGATATGTACCTATTTCTCTTACTTTATCGTTCTTTACATATCGTGACTCAAAAGGACCAGTCTGTCGACCATTGACGTATGTACTTATTTCCCAATAATCGAAACGGTTATCGCGTACCAATGATTTTGCTTTACCGTTAAGACGTCCGAACTGGTAGGTTGCCTCATAAATAAGTTCTCCAGTTTCAGGGTCGTATTCTCTATAAAATCCGTCATAACGGTTATTCTTTTTGTAAAATTCCTTTACTCGTGATCCGGTCGCTCTGTCGAAACGAACCTGAAGTCCTTCTTCGTTTCCGTTATTGTAAGTCGTTATATGAAGCGTATCTCCACTTTCTGCTATCTGTATCCAGGTACCATCCTTTTGACCATTATTGTAATGGCCGATAGTACGAGGCTGACCGAACAAGTAAAGTTGCTCAAAGTCACCATCAAGCAGTCCTTGTTCATTGTAATAGGATGTTTCTTTCAGTTCGAATGTACCCTTTATGTATGAATATTGTTTGCCAATCTGTTTCCCATTCTTATAGTTATGTTCCCTCCGCAGAGTTCCGTCAAATTCATAATACAAATCCTTCCCATCCTGTTTTCCTTCTTTGTAGAAACGCTCCATTTCCAGCTTGCCGTTTGTATAGAATGTACGATGTGCCCCATCAAGTTTTCCGTCCTTGTAGGATTTTTCTTCTGTCACTCTGCCTTCATCATCAAATTTCTTGAAGATTCCATTCTTCCATCCCTCTTTGTATGAACCTTTGGCTTTCAGCTTATTGTATACATATTCCTCATAATCACCATTGTAGAGACCATCCTTGAACCCGGCAAGAATGTAAGCAGAATGATAACCGTCAATGATACGATGTTCGCCATTGAGAGGTTTATTGCCAGATATATCTCTGTGAAGAATACGCCCGTCTCCCAAATTGATTACAGTGACACAATCTATAGAGTATTCTTTCTGTGCATTTAGTGATGATACACACAGCATGGTTGCCAGAAGCAGCAGATAATAGTTTATTCGTTTCATGTCATTTGTTTTTAAAGTTGATTTTATTCTTTAAACCCTTTAATATCAATCACCGCTTTCATTTGAAACGGGTGTGCCATCCTTGTTCAACCACACCTGCACATATCCTTCATCCGGACCTTTCAGCTTGTACTCTAAGAGAATGGAATAGTCAAGTCCTAAGACAATGGTTTCAAGCGCTCCTTCCTGATTTTCTGTAGTACGATGTGCAGCCCAGCGTCCGTCATCCAGTGCATCTTTCACCATTACCAGCCAGTCGGCCTGTAGTTTAGAAAGCCCCGCCTCGTTCATCTTGAACACTACTTCTACCTTGCCATGCTGCGTCTGATAGTTGAAGCGGCAATAGGGTGAATTCTTTACATAATCAGTAACCAGTCCGGGGGTAAATATCCGATGGAAACGAGCAAGACCTTCCGGATTGACTGTCAGACAGGAAATGGTACATCTCTTATCGTCAGCCTCTTCATCCAGCCCGTTAAGCAGGTCGCGGTCTGCATCCGGATTTATCCAGTGGAACTCCATCTGTTCAAGTGAGGCTCCCAGCTCTATCTCCCGGCCCAATGTCAGGAACTCATAATCGCCCGGTTCAAGTGAAAGCCCCTGCTTTACGGCTTCCAGCGCGCCTTTCTTATCGCCGAAATAATAACGGAGTTTTCCTACCTGAAGCCATATCCAGGGATAATCGGGCTCTTCCTTTGCTCCTTGCTCGGCATATTTCAGGGCCTCTTCCAACCGACTGCAATACATCAGCGCACAAGAGTAACGATAATACCATGTGGCACATCCTTTAGCATTCTTTTCCGAATCGGGCATCCACTGCATGGCACGGTAATAATATTCATAAGAGGTCAGGTTGATACAGCTATACGAATACCACAAGGCTATCTGGAGGTCAGCCCGGGCCTGTTCTTCTGTAAAACGGCCTTCCTTGACACCTTTCCTTACAAAATCTACAATGTAGCTGAACATTTTTCCGAAATAACCGGTGGCCCCTTCATGAAAAGCTTCCAGCGCACGAAGGTCTTCTGCCGAGAGCAGGGAACCGGTGTCCGGATGTATGCCCTGTTGATGAGCTTCTTCTTCGACTGTACGTTCCCATATTCTTACCGTACTTACATCACGGCGGAAAGAATGGAAGTATGCCCACGGCAGATTGGTGTGTGAAAAGACATCGGCAGCAACCTCTAATAGTTTCCTTAAATCCCAGGCCATAAAATCCAGGTATCCGCAATACAGTCCCGTAGCTCCCCCCAGAAAAGCTACCACATCATCGCCAGCCTGCTTCCGGATTTTCTCCTGCAAGTCATCCCTGAGTTGCTGCATTTGTTTCGTACGTTCCTCTCCTTCTACAGCTTCAATTGCCGGATAAATAAAGAATCCAGCCACAATTGTGGAATGAGGATTTTTCTGACGGCCTACTATAATGTCCCAGTTCTTACGCACGGATGCCGGAGCATGTTGTTGGAAATAAACCAGTGGAAACAGCTTCATCCGTTCTCCTTCAGGACTCAGCACCAGTTCATATCGGTCCTTTTGACAACCAAGTTCGAATGCCGTGTCACTCAGGGCGATGGAAAGGACACGCTCACAACGGCTAATCAGTTCTTTACTACGCTCATGGCGTATATCTTCGCGCATAATCTTGCGCAGCCTTGCTTCTTCCCGTTCAAAAGCAGCCCACGCCTTTTCTGTACGTTCACGAAAGGTCTTGTTAAACCGGGGCAACGACAAATCCTTACGGCATGCTTCTATCATTTGCCGGGTATCCTCATCACCAGGACGTGCATCCAGGGCCTGCCGGAAATAGTGGAGCGCTCTTCCCTCTTGCTCTAAATAATAATAAGCATAGGCTATGCGGAAATTCCAGCAATGGTCCCCCTTGAAATAGTTTTCATGGGGTTTCAGTAAGGCAAGGGATTTTTGAAAAAGGTGCCTGTCGGTAGGTTCGGCCAAATTGTTATAAGCACGGGCCAGTTCACTATCCAACTCCGGAGTGCGCTGGTCAGCTGGAATAGCTTCAATGGCATCTATTATTTTTTGAAACTCGTCTTGTTCATTCCACTGTTGGCATTGTTCTATAAGGTTCATAAGTTTTGATTTTCTGTGTTTTACATCTATTTTCATTCATCAGGATTCAAGGAAGTTCGTCAGGGGCAAAAAACGCCTTTACGTTTGTGTGAAAACGCTTTGACGTTTTACCTGAAACGTACTTGCGTTTTACTTGAAACGCAAAGGCGTTTGACAGCAAATGCACTTGCGTTTTTTTCACTTCATTTGCATGGAGTGAACACAGACCAAGGCACAGCCTCCATAGTCCCCATATCAAGTAAACCGACTTCAAGTAATTCTTTCCTACCTGTTTCCTCCTTATTTTGTCTGTACCCTGAGTTTTCTGTCCTAAATTCTGTTACACAAAATTTATTTTGCACACACACCAACCATTCATTTGCTCAAAAATACCACAAATTGATTACCATACCTCATTTCTCCACTTAATATGTCTTAAAAAAACGACCACTCGGTCATAATTTAAGTTTTTTATACTTTTCAGTCTACAAATGAAGTTCCCAAGTATATTTTCTTATTAATTACATAGTTTTTTGCAATTATTAAAAATATATTAAAACTTTCCGAAGAAGTTGTTTTTATCAATTCATATACCTAATTTCGTTTCGCACGAATTAAAACAACCTTTCATACCATTAAATGTCCGCTTACATTTTATTAAGCCTGGACCCTTCTGTAAAGCACACACCGAAAAGCCAGCATTTGATTTGAAACAAGAATTACTACACTAAAAAATTCAATTATGGCAATCGGATTTAAACCTAAAGCAGAAATGACACTCAGTCTTCCCGGCTGTAGCCCAAGCGAAATCCTGCTGGTTGCGGCAGAAGCAGCCAGACAGTTAGGCTGGCGAGCGGGAGGCATGACACGCACAGAAGCTGTATTCTATACTCCCATGAGCATGAGGTCGTGGGAGGAAAAAGTAACACTTTGCGAAATAAACGGACAGATTGTGGCCACCAGTGCCTGTTCTACCATACAGATAATAGACTGGGGGAAGAACAAATCCAATCTTAAAAAGCTTTTCAAAACCATGCAGCGCTTACATGACAGCCACTGCATTACAAATGACAAGGAGAGCGTGCATCCCTACATTGCCTATACCAGTGAGCAGAAAGAGGCGGTACAGGCACACATCCGCAAATATTTCGGCAGCATCAATGCCATTCTGCGAAGCGAAGAGACAAACTCTCCGGTAGAAATACTTCTCGTAGCTCCAACCAACCGATATGATTATTACACGCTGGTCACCTGTGGAGCGGGTGCCAGTTCCATGAAAATGCCACATAAGGATCTCCCCTCCCGGTGCGAGTTCTGCATCAGCCTTCCACCGGAATGGAACCCCGAAAGCAATGAACCGGAAGACAGATGGCCCGTGGAGTGGCTGTTCCGGTGTGCTGAACTTACCCGGCAGAAAGACATCTGGCTGACATGCGGACATACGGTATCCGACGGTAGCCCATTGCATGAAAACACAGCCATGGAGTCCCTTTTGCTCCTTTCCCCTGAAAAGCGGGATGAGCAGGCCGGAGAATGTACATTGCCCGATGGTGAGAAAGTAGCGTTCTACGAACTGTATCCCTTATATAAAGAAGAAACCGAATTCAAGCAGGCTAACGGACTGGCGAATCTACTTGACAAACTAAAAGACTGTTCACACATTGCCCGCACTGACCGTAGAAACACCTGTGAAGGTTACAGCGCGTTTCATTCCGCAGAAAACGACGGAGTCATACTGGACGATAGCAACAGAATGACATTCCGTTCCATACTGACCCCACGAAAAGGCAATATGGCCACCCCTATTTTGGTATACATCAACGTAGCCATCTTCCTACTGATGGTGCTCTGCGGAGTAAATTTCCTATTCCCGACGGGTATTTCCATCCTTAAATGGGGAGCCGACTTCGGTCCGCTTACCCTCTCCGGCGAATGGTGGCGCACGTTTACCTGCAACTTTATCCACATCGGGGTCATTCATCTCCTGATGAATATGTATGCCCTGCTTTATATCGGTGCCTACCTGGAACAACTTGTGGGTACCGACCGGCTGAGTGTGGCATACGTGCTCACCGGACTCTGTTCTGCATCCGCCAGTCTGATGATACACCCTGACAGTATCAGTGCAGGGGCTTCTGGAGCAATCTTCGGATTATACGGTATCTTCCTCTCCTACCTTCTGTTCCATCGCATAGAACGTCACCAACGGCGGTCGTTGCTGTACAGCATCGGACTCTTCGTCGTGTACAACCTGCTCACGGGAGCCCGAACGGAGGGAATTGACAATGCAGCTCATGTAGGCGGACTGGTAAGCGGCTTGCTGCTGGGAGCAGGGTACGTGCAGGCCGACCGCATGCAAACAGACAGCCGGGCCATTTCCCGCATCGCCGAAGGAGTGCTTCTGGTGCTCTTCATACTGGCATTTACCGAACAGACACGTCTTGCTCCATCAGAATACGAGGAAATACAGGCAGCATGGAAAAGCGGAGAACTGGAAAAATATGCCACTGAAGAAACAGATGGAGAAGAAACTGCCAACTCTGACACTCCCATCTTGTCTCCTCCCACCACGACCGACCCTGACAAATGGGAAACTTATACCGTCGACCAGCTTGGATTCAGCTGTTCCTATCCGGCACACTGGATGACACAAAAATCAAACGAACAATGCATTCTCTATTTGCTGGATGAACAAAACAGCATAGCAATCAATCACAACAAGTTTGATACTGAAGAGGAACTGGACGAGATGCACCGCACCATCCTGCATTCCATGCAAGGAGAACCTGTTGAGAAAATAAACATCCAGGGAAAGGAGTTCGAAAAAATATCTGTTCCCATGGACTATCCGGTAGCTGGAGGAGGCACCATCCATGTTCAGCAAACCCTGGTATTCCGCCTGGACCGTGAAACACTCGAAGGCTATCTGATTATCTGCTTAACCACAGACGACAGCCATGAGGCTGAAGCCCAGAAGCTGATAGAATCCGTACAATTGAAATCCTGACAGAAATACTCACCTTAAAAACACATATCTTATGAAAAATCAAAATGACATGATAAAGGAAGTGCAGGCACTTCTGGAAAAAGGACAAATAGAAGAAGCCATCCGACTGATGGAATCTGTTCCCGAAGCAGAACGAGATTATGAACTCACCGGTCTTCTGGCACGTGAATACGCAAACTATGGTCACAGCATAAACCATGGAGAATCTTATCTGCTCAAGTCACTGGATTTGTTAGAATCGACCAGAAAGGAAGGCCGGAACGACCCGAACTGGCATTGCAGAATGGGATACGCGCTGATGCACCTGGAACGTGAAAAAGAAGCTATACCCTATTTCGACGCCGTCATGCAAATGATAGATGACGACCCCGAAACCCAGGAATTCTGGAGCGATGTGAAAGAAGCACTGGAAGAATGCCGGCATGTGACCGACTTCCTCGCCTCTCCTTCCGAACAGCCTTTATCCTATTACGAAGAAAAATCATACATGCTCGCCATTCCCTGGAGCGACCAGGAAGACACCCTTTTCGACCGCGAAGAAAAGATCAGGCGCATCAGCCAGATGGAGGGAGTAGAAGTATTGTCCGTGGCTTCCGAGAACGACGGTGAGCAGCCTTTCATTACCATCAGCTATCATGGAGAGACTTATGCTGTCGACCTCTCTCCTTATCCCGCTTACGACAGTTACAAATCAATACAGCGCAGACACATCTTTTCTGATGAAGAAAATGAAGAACTGGCAAAGGCTGAATTCGGCCTGATGGTTATCATGCCTTTCGGAAAAGACCATAAGTCATCCTTCCACTTCCAGCTCAAGCTCATTGATGCCCTGATGCCGGAACCGGTGGCCATCATTGACGAAAGTGCCGAACAGATTTTCTCCGGACAATGGGCCCACCTGGCAGCTGCTTCAAATACTCCTCCCAGCCCGCAGTACATCTATCAGATACATGCCGTGACGGATGAAAAGGACGAAGTCTGGCTTCACACACACGGACTGGCCCGATGTGGCTTGCCGGAAATAGAAATTCTGGATGCCGGAAAGAAAAACCTGAACGAAATTGGAGAAGTGATGAACACCATGGCTTGCAGCCTGCTTGACAACGAAGAAATTCCGGAAGCAGGAGAACCGGTATTGCTGGCACGATTTGCTGACAACTCACCATTAGTGGGCACACTGATACCATGGCCTGAAGCACTGCACCGATACCCTCAGAAGGTAAACGGAGGACTCCAGCAACGTAAATACGGACACAACACCCGCTCCTGCATGCTTTTTGCCTACCCAAGCGAAGAAGCCATGAATCAGCATCAATATGTGCCTATTACCGACCTTGCGGACAAAATGGACGATAACCTGCTGTGCATGATTACCAATGCCGAAACACGGCGTATGAAAGAAATGGCCCTTGAGCGCCTTGACTATATGAGAAGGGCTTGTGCATCCGACCCGGAATCGGCTATCGTCAAACTGGGGCTGACGGTCGATCCGGAATTCGCAGACCCCGATGAAAAGGAACAGAAAGAACACATCTGGTTCCGCATGAAAGGTTTCATCGGCCCCGACACATTCCGGGCAGAAGCACTGAACGAACCTTACTATATCAGCTCTTTGCATTGTGGTGACGTAAATGTGTATCACGTCTCTGAAATCACCGACTGGCGCATCCTGACGGAAGACGGACAAATTTCTCCGGATGACATTTACCTGCTTAACTACACCATTTCCGATTCCAAAAGCTGACATCCCCCAATGTACTTGCAGTCTTCCACCTATTTTTAGTAACTTTGCAAAAGTTACTAAAATCCACTCACTCATGAGAATTCTGCTCGCCATCGATTCATTCAAAGGCTGCCTTTCTTCAGAAGAAGTAGAGGCAGCCTTTTCCCACGCTCTGACAGTCCGCGGGGCAGAAGTCCGTTCCCTCCCCATGTCCGACGGAGGCGAAGAGATGCTTCCGGCCTTTATCACCGCCCTCCACGGGCAACTTCTCCAAGCGGAAGTACACGACCCGCTGATGCGTCCCGTCACCGCTTGCTACGGCATTGCTCCCGACGGAACTGCTGTCATTGAAACTGCGCAAGCCTGCGGGCTGACGTACCTGTCTGCCGAGGAACGCAATCCGTTAGTGGCTACCACCTACGGCGTAGGCGAACTCGTGGCACACGCCATACAGCACGGATGCCGGCGCTTCCTCATCGGACTGGGCGGAAGCGGTACGAGCGATGCCGGAAAAGGCATGCTTCAGGGCCTGACCGACTCCCTGGCTCCCGGCGGCACGATAGAAGACGTGTTGAACGGTCCCCTGTCCGGCTGCCACCTCATTCTGGCCAGTGACGTACGCAATCCGCTCTACGGACCCGAAGGCGCTGCTCACATCTTCGCCCCACAGAAAGGAGCCACTCCCACGATGGTGGAAGAACTGGACCGACGCGCCCGTCAGTTTGCCGAAGAATCCGCCCGACGCATGGGCAGAGACGCATCCTTCCAACCCGGTGCCGGAGCTGCCGGCGGACTGGGATACGCCTTCCTGCAGTACCTCCAAGCCATTACCCAATCAGGTGCCGACCTCCTGCTCGACCTCTGCGAATTCGACACCCTCCTGACACATACCGACCTCGTCATTACCGGCGAAGGACATGCCGACCGTCAGACACTCATGGGCAAGCTTCCCGAACGAGTAATGCGGCGGGCACAGGCACAGCATGTCCCCGTCTGGCTGGTAGCCGGAAAAGCCAGCGATGCCAAATCCCTGCTGAATGCCGGGTTCAGTCGAGTGGACAGCCTTACGCCCGACGATATGCCCCTTGAAGAAGCCGTTCGTCCGGAAGTCGCCCGGGAGAATATCCACCGGTGGGTAGAAACCGTATGGAATCAGCTGAAAAAGTAGTATCTTTATCCCGAAATACACACATCCAAATTCCTAAAAACATGAAAGCTTATTCATTACTGTATCTGTCGCTGTGTTCTTTGGTAACACTCTATGCGTGTCAGTCGTCACATACTACCCAGATGGAAAAGAAAGAACTGAAAATGCTGGAAGATTCCCAGCCGAAATCTGAAGAAGAAGCCTTCGAGAATTTTTACACTCCCTCCCACGAAGCTCTGATTAATTGGGTACTCACCGACACCGCCACTTTCTCCTATCCTTTCACTCAAAGCATTGAAAAGGAATACGTCACCATCGCCACCTCAGCCGACAAATGCCTGCGCATCTATTCATGGAATACGGGCGAAGGAGGAACCATGATCTGCTGGGGCAACCTCATCCAGTACAGAAGCGGAACGGAAATAAAAGCTGTCCACCAGTCGCTCGACATGCTGCTGCATCCCGACGGCGAGCACGATGAAATCGATTTCGGCAGCTACATTGACACCATCTATACCTATCCCTGTACAGACGGCAGCAAGCTGTACATGGTCGACGATTATTTCAGGATATCCAGCAACTACTCCGCCAATTCCCTGGTGGCTATGCGGATAAAAGATGGGAATCTCGTCAGCGCCCCTTGCTTCGTACGCCACGGCAAACGCTCAGACACCATAGGCTTTGAACACAGCATTGCTGACTGGTACTTTCTTGCCAATCTGGGCGAAGGATGGGACTGGCTTTTCCAATACGACAAGAAAGCACAAAACCTGTATGTAGCCACCACAGACAGCATGAACTGCATTTCCGACCGATACGACATCTACCATTTCAATGGCACAGATTTCGTCTATCAGAAAACCGGAGCTCCTTTCTGGCTGCATCCTCAGTTACACCACTACCAACGGCTGGAACTGTTTTTCAGAACGAAAGATTACATCATCCGCATCGACAATCTAGACGGAGAAACCATGCGATACGCTTCCTGGAAAAGCACACAGCAGATGTCGGATACTCCCGAACTGGTACTGAACGGCAGCTATGTAGAAAAGGACAACACCTTCCTCTTCTCAAAAGGAAGCTACCGCTATGTGGTAACCATGGGCGACAAAGCCACCCTGAAAGTACAGCACAACGGAAAAACCATCCTGCAACAAACGCAAGAAACGAAAGAGTTCTGATACGCCCGCTGCAGACTTTATAAAGCAAACAACCGGGACTGGCGGCACAACTTGTTACAGTCGTCCAGCAAGGCCCCGTTGGAAAAATCTCCACATAAGATAAAAATATCACGTTATGTTTACCAAATCCGCAGCCACCGTTCCGACGAGTTTCCCCCACAAAGGCTAAGCAAACAGCAGATGATAAGAACGATAACTAGGGTCATCAGCCAGATGACCACTTCCTTTTTATCAATTGATTTCATTGTCTATCCTCCTTTTCTGCAATTATACATTAAGCCATATTATCTCTTGCATTTGGTGAAAACCCGCAACCTGAACTGGTGCGGTGGAAGCGTCTCATCCGGGTATATCCCCCATTTAACCTCCGCGTCGGGCGGCAGCTGTTAAAAACGTTCGTGCACCATGTCCATCGCCTCCGTCGTTTCCTTATCGTCCGACCAGTCCGCATTTTCTATTGAGAACACAGCCATCGCCACCTCATCTGCAGACGAATACTTCGCCGGCAGCTTCTTCCACCAGTCCTTCACTTCCTTCCTCAGGAAATCCAGACTACCGACAAGCATAAAAAAGTCGATGTGTTTAGAAGGAGTCGGAAACTGCAGGAAAGTCCTGAAATCATTAAAGTCGAAGGTAATCATGCAACGACGAAGCACCATCCCCAAAAGCGAATCCGTAAACTCGATTATCTTCCGGTCCGCTTCCTGATACACTTCCGTAAGCATGGCATACCGGGAGTCATCATAATCCACCGTATAAAGAGCGTCTGCCATCGGTTCCAACGCCTTCAGCAAACCTAAAGCATTCTTCCGCTTTTCCGCTCCCTCCGACGAATGGGGAATCGTTGCCACCAGAATGATTGCCTTGTTTCCCACCTCTCTGGCCTTCTGCAGGAAAGACCTGATACACCCCTCTCCTGTTCCTCCACCAAGGCATACCACAAACATCGCCACAAGTCTGCCCCTTAATACACTCTCTATGGCAGGGAAAGACTTACTGCACTCATACTCCGCAAGAAAACGGTCCTTACCGCTGCCCAGCCCTTCTTGTCCAATCAGGTATTTGCCGCACAAGGACAACTCGTCCATTTCTTTCCGGTTCATGCCAAACGCATACAGTTGCACATCAGGCAGACAGCATTTCCGCATCTGGTCTACCACACGACCTGCTCCCCCGCCAATGCCCACTATAGATGCAAAACGTCCGCTTCCCGGAATCAGCGGTCTGTAATCGAATAGCTTATCTAAATTCTCTTCCATACATTTTTTCTTTTAATGATTTTCATAATGTATGGCAAATATGCACCTGAAGATATGCCATATAGGGGGATATGAAGAAAAAACAAAAATAATCCGTAAATAAATTCTTACTTCCATCAAAAAACAATAGAACGTAAATATAATTTCGTTCCTCTCCCCATCTCAGAAACAGCTACTGAAATAAAAAGATATTAACTCAGTCAGCGGGATTTTATAATTTTTTTTCCTATGTTTGTATAATTCATAATTCTAAATCTATCAGTATGGAAAACAAATACGTATTCATCAGTTATTCATCGGCCAACAAAGGCATTGCCGATGCCACCTGCCATATTTTGGAAGAATGTGGTATTCCATGCTGGATTGCACCACGCAACATTATCCCTGGCAAAACCTGGGCTGGTAACATTGTACAAGCTATCCGCGATTGTAGTCTCATGGTACTGATTTATTCCGAAGACTCTAACAGTTCCTCACAAGTGGCCAACGAGGTAGACAAAGCCTTTAGCCACGGCAAAATCATCATCCCTTTCATGGTCGACTCTACACCTATGAACGACGACTTTGATTATTACCTCTCGCGCAAGCACTGGCTGGTGGCCTATCCTGATTACAAAAAAATGCTCATGCCACTGGTAGAAGCAGTAGCAACCAATATAGGAATAGAGATTCAACGTCCACAATCCAAGGTCTCAAATTCAATATCTCGTAAAGAAGTCACTGCTGCCATCCCCCAATACGAGGTTGCCATAGAAACAGCTCGAAAATTATTGTTGAACTACGAACATGACACAGCCTTTGCTGAGCTAATACGTCCGGCGCTAGACGATTACAAAGAGGCACAATTTCTAGTACGCACTATCCTAACCACTTATTCACGTATGCAACGACTCAATGCATTCCGTTTCAAGTATGTTAAAGAAAAGGCTGATTCCGGGAATGCTTTTGCACAGTATATGATGTGTCGCTACTATACACACATTGAGCGCAATGAGGGTGAAGCTTACCGCTATGCGAATTTGTGCGCCGCACAAGGAAAAAGCTATGGCTACTTAGAACTTTCAATGGCTTATGAATTTGCCACTAGTGTAGAGCGAAGTTATCTGCGCGCACACGAACTGCTGGACAAGGCTGTAAACATGGATGATCCATTTGCAATGATGCGACTGGCTAAGGATAACTTGTATGGCTGGACGCGTAAGCGAAATCCCAAGCGAGCTTTTATGTTACTAAAACAATGCATGGAAATAGGTATACCCGAAAGTTTTGAAGTGATGGGTAATATGTATAATGAAGGAGACGGTGTGGAATGTGACAGAAAACGAGCGTTGGAACTCTACCAACGGGCGCTGGACGAAGGATATCTGGAAGCTTACAACAGCATGGCCTGGTACTATCTGGTTAATATGGAAACGTTTCAGTACAGAGACGATGCAGAAATACAGCAGGGTATCAGCTTGCTACGTAAGGGTATAGAATACGGAGTGGCAATGTGCCTGTCAACCTTAGCTTATTGCCACCAAGAAGGTATAGGAGTACTTAAAAAGACTGAGCAGGCCTTCCGCTGGTACAAAAAAGCAGCCGAGGCAGGTGACCCTGGTTCTTACTTCAATATAGGATGCATGTACTATTACGGAAACGGATGCCAGGAAAATAACGCTGAAGCCTGGAAATGGTTTATCCGGGGAAGCCAAATCCCCTTTGGCAGTTGCTTTTATCAGTTAGGGCTCATGTGTCAGGAAGGGTATGGACAGGATGGAAAGACCGTAGCTGACTGTGTAGATTATTATGAAGAATCTCTCCGTATAGGAGGAGGCTATGCCAGCGAATCAGCACTGAGACTCTACAACATATTCCGTACGCGACCGCTGGAAACCAATCCTCTGATGCGAGACGATGAAAACACTTACTACTACGACTGGGCGCCCAAAGATAACCACCGAGCAGTTAACTACTTGAAGCAGGCAGCTGGTATGAGCGATTACTCTCCCAAGATTTACTTCAAATATGGGGCAATTCTCTGTACCGAAGGACACGGGTTTACCGATGAGTTCGAGGGAATACGCTACCTGAAACTGGCTGTTGAAAAAGGCGAGCCGCGGGCAGCAGTAATGCTAGCACAAATCTACGAGAAAGGAGAACTAGTAGACAAAGATCTGGAAAAGGCACGCGAATATTATCAGCTGGCTGCCGATAAGGATTGCGGTGACGGATATGTCGGCTTAGCCAAAGGGCTATGCTCACAGATAATGGGTACTATTGATGAGCCCGACGGCGAACTGCCTGATATAGATAAAGCTACCAAACAAAAACTTATCGGACAAGCTTACGAATATGTGTGCCAGGCAGACAAACTGGGCTGTAAGGCAGTCTGCCCGCTGGAAGAAACCATATCAGCCTTCATGCTTGAAGACGAACTACTGACTCCAGCCGAGCGTAACCACCTGGTAGAGATGAATAACAAATATGCTCGACTGGGTAACCTACAATGCATAGTAGACCGTGGAGTGATGTTCCACATAGGAAGACTGACAAAGCCCGACGTAAACAAAGCCATCGAAGCCTATCAACAAGCAGCCCGTCTGGACAAGGAATGTGCAGCCAAGAACCTGGGCGACTTGTATTCTGGCAAAGAAGAAAGCCTGCCAGCCGAACGGCAAGACAAGTCCACAGCCGCCTACTGGTATGAAAAGGATAGCAGCAAAGATTCTCAAGCAATAAGTGCCCGGTTACGGGAAGAAGGACACCAGGTGGTGATAAATTCTGAACACGTTTTCTACGAAAAAAAACGGTCGGAGCATATCAAGTGGATATTCCCTTATTTATGCGACCCAGCCTTTACATCCGCTTCTTCCAAGTTGCGCATCTTCGAGTGGGCCAACTTTGCTAAAGGACCGTTGGCCGAGGGAATACCCCAAAATGCCGATACCGATGTCCGTTACTTGCCTAAGGAGTTAAACGACCTTTTTAAAGCCTATGTAAAATTGTACAATCTACTTTCGAAAACTTATGGATGGAGTAATTCTTTGTTGCCCCGACTTAGCAAGGACGATTTTTTCCCCTATCTTTCCATGCCACATCTACTGGAAATAACACAAATGGTCTATCGAGCTTGGAATGCCCACGTGAAACACGGAAAAGACAAGTGGTTACAACAGCAAGCAACCAAGGTGGAACAAATCACCTTAATGCGACAAGATTGGGAATTCATATTGGACTTTGCAGAAAAATGCCCCGACAATGATTTGCAATTACTTCTTATTAGTGTAGTGGACATGTGTTACGGTCTAGAAGCCTTAGCTGAACTATATTGGCAACTGATTGCGTTAAACGATCTGGTAGAAAACGCTGAGAATGCCAATTTCCATTTGCCCGAAAGTTTTGTCAAAAAGATGGCAGATCTGTTTTTCGACGGTACCGATGTGCTCCCCCGGAGCCGGACTGTTGCACGCCGCCTTTATGCGCAAATACCCTATTTGCCGGGTGTGGAAGAGAAATTGAAGCAGTAAATATTGACTCTTAAACTATAAAATTACCGTGGGTAGCAAGTCTTACTATATTCTTTGCTACCCACAATAATTTATCTCCTCCTTCAAAATCATATTATTAATAACTATCCTTTAACTAATCTTCCCCAACTTCTTCAAGCGACTGCGGATAGCCCCTTTAGTACGTTCAAACATCTCGGCAAGCACACTTATGCTGTTCCCTTCATCATACAGACGACAAAGCAACTTGTCAGCCTCTTCTTCCCAAGGAATATAGGCATTTCCATGCTCGTTTCTCTTCTCTTCAATGGTATAAGCTTTCTTTCTCTCCGGCTGAGCAGGCGAAGAAAACCCCTCGTTAGCATCGTAGCTCTGTTTTGACGGAATCACACCTCTTACCCCACCTTTCGGATTAGGCACATCACCCTTGTAGCGCGGAATCAAGTGCATGTGTACATGAAAGACCGACTGCCCCGCCGCTTCGTTCACATTAATGCCCACATTGTACCCATCCGGATGGTATCGCTCGTCCACCTTCTGCTTCACGTACTGAAGCACTACATTCATGGCCTCCCGTTCGTGATTGGTCAGGTCGAAGTAAGAAACCACATGGCGCTTGGGGATAATCAGTGCATGCCCCAGCGATACCGGATAACCGTCATAGAACGCCACACAAGTAGCCGTCTCACAAATAATTTCCACTCTCCGCGACAGACGGCAGAAAGGACAAACCTCCCCTTCCTTCCGGGGCAACTTATTGAAATGCTGATACAGATAAAGCTCATAGCTCGAATTACGGTCCAAACTCTGGAAAGGCAGCCGCACATTACACTGATAGGTGTACTGGCGATGAATGGCATGCAACCTGAATCCTTCTTCCGTCAGGTCACGACGCACGGCAAAAAAGGCCGTTCCCGTAGGAGCAAGAAGGTTCGTGACATTCATCATCACTTCCGCCTGTGCGTATGGTTCCAGTACATTCAGCACATAATTGCACAGAATGGTATCAAACTTCCCGTCCGGATACTCAGGACGATAATAATAGTCGTACCCCGTGTGTCATACCCCTGACGTTTCAACTCGTCTGTATCAAAGCCATACCCACAACCAAAGTCCAGAATACGTCCTTTCAGCAGATTATGTTGAAGCAGGTAACGGGTGGGTATAGAAAGACTCGTGCGCTTGATGGCGGTGAGGTAAGGATGGTTTATCTTTTCAGGTTCCATAATATTTAGTATTTTCAGGTTTCAAATCCCATGTTCAAGGCTATTTGGTGCATTGGTCCGAAAGTACGCCTATACACCTCTAAAAACTCTTTCGAAGTATACCCTAAAGACAGAAAATCTTCCAAAATAGTTGGCTGATAACCCGCTTGTATGGAGACTTTCAAAGAATGATGCTGCAATTTGCCACTACCCATTCAATCCTACCCATTAGCTGATACTTGCGTTTACTTGTTATTCTTCATTATTTCATTTAATGATAATACATATATAAAATCTTCTGGATACGAATATGATTCTGTATTATACTGATTTGCCAAAGCATAGCAAATCTGTACTTCAGGATACTTCTGAGCTATAGCTGCAATAGAAAGAGTTGATAATTTATTATTCATAGGACTAATTACTATGTTATAATCATTTATATTTTCATCAACGATTCTACTAATTTCTTCAATATTTTGCTCCATTTTTTTACACGAGAACTGAAATTTAATCGATTGAGAATTCTTTTCAAGTAATTTATCAAAATTACGCAGATTTATTTCACTCAGAAGTTTATTGTGACTATCTGTTGGCAAGGCCATACCTAAATATAACTTATTAGGCTCAAAAACTTCTATCAATGTTTGTGCACGTTCATATTCAAAACCAACCAATATAATTAATAACAAATCCTTTATTGGTGACATATCCCCAGAATAGCCAACAACAGAACGTATTATCCTAACTCCCTTACTAAGCCAAGGTAACGAGGTTCCCTCCTCATAAGACGAGTATCTACTTGACGGACAATAGCACAAATGTATATTGGTAGCTTCAAACATTGGCAAGGACAAAATTTTTATTATTATCAACAATGTTTCCCTTGTAAATGTTGATACATCCACATATATATGTTCTTTTTTATTAATGGTTAGCTTATCAAACAATTTATCATAATTATCCAATGGGGTTTCAAATGATAGCTCTATAGTAGAATATCGCCCTAAAAATAAATTTTTTAGGTTTTCCGTATTCTTTTCCGTTTCTACATAGTTATTGGGGAAATAGCAAATAACAGCTTCTATAGATTTATTTTTGGAAATCTCATTAGGTATTATTAAGCACCTTTTCTCAAAGCTTGAACTGCAAATAAACAAAGAATCGTTTATAATATTTTTCTCTATATCAATCGCTAAAATCTTTTCCATAACTTAAATAAAATCGGTATTGTCAAACAATAATAATTGATTAGCAGAAGATTTATCATCTTCTACAAATTTAAACTGTGCCAAAAATCTCTTAGTGTCAATCAGGGCAATCTTTAATTTGGCACTATCCATAAATTTATAACCAGCAAAACTTGTAGCATCCAATTTGAAATGAGGAGCCAAGATTCTGCTTAATATGATTAGGCGATTTCTTCCTGTACCTGTTTTATTTCCTATTGTACTTTTATGGAAATAACCAAACTGTTCACCCATATCAATTATTTCATTTAGCTCCTCATCAGGCATATCTGTAATTGCAACAGAAAACACTCTTCTTTCTGAAGAATTGGAAGTAAGCTGCAAATGAAATAATTGACCTAAAGAATCTATCATTCGGTATAACTTTTCCATTTTTTTCTGTCTAGAATCACAACTGTCAATATCCTTTTTTAGTTTTTCAAATTCACTTACTAGATAATTGTTGGAATATCTTTTTATAACTTCATCTTGGATAGAAGGTTTTATACTAGTAATATTATCTTCTTTTACACCCAGTTCTGAAATTGCTAACGAGTACATTTCTTGAGCTGGAGCTAAAAAGTGGCGAATTATCCCAGAAGAAACAGCAACGAGTTGGTCAAAACCAGCATAACTATATGTTGAACCAGATTTATGATTCTGTTGTAATCTTGTTATATATTCAGGTCTTGCATAGCGTCTTGCAGCATCTCCTCCAGCATATTTTTTCTCTGGATCAGTATAATTTGCTAGCATTTGATTATATATCTCTTGTATCTTGAGCTCTTGTTCTTTATTCTCAGGAAAGAAATCTTTTGCCTCAATATCTAGATTTAGATACCTCTTCAATCTCTTCTTAACAATCTCTTGAAGTCGTTCATTATACTTGCTTTTACTACTAGAATAAACAGTTGAAATGTTTATCTCAGAATAATCATGAGGTGCATCAATTCTTTTCTCATTATTTGTCAAATGTGTCTTATAATCTAACTGGGTAGAAATCTTAAAACAAATGTCTTTTGTTGTACGATATGACACCCAAGTATTTAACACCTTAGTTTGAGCCATATTTAAATAGCCAGCATCATCAATTAAAATATAAAAAGGCTTATTAGAAGGAAAGAATGGCAAAGATTTTAATGACACCAGCAATGGTTTCATAAAATCTATAAAATCAACAATCGGACCATCATATGGAATAGAAGTATCTTTTGACAAAGCTATTTTATTGCAATAGACTCTACAATAGCGATTTATTCGTTCAACCTCCTTCGCCATCATTTCCATCATTGCTTCCCCATCTTTGCTTATATCTTTGGGCAATTCAGCAATACTATCAACACCACAAAAAGAAAGAATATTACGAAAATCAGTATTATAATATTGCAGTATTTGATCATTATAATCATTTAATGTATTCCTTAAAGAGCTTCCAACTGATTTATATACATTAGACATTACATATGTTGTTAACAAATGCTCGTTTAATATAATCTCAGCATGGGTTTCAAGACGCGCCAAATCTGGAATATTGATATTAGTCAATTTTATTGGAATATATATGGCAAAATAATCCAACTCTGATATTGAACAATGATTAACCAAACATTGACAATCTGGTTGAATATAACGGAACATCATACTTTTGCCTGAACCTCTTGGACCATTAATAAAAGTATGTCCTTTTTCCAATACCTGATAAAAGTCTGGAAAAACATCTACAAATAAATCAACAATATCCTGAGCAGAATTTTGCTCTGGGGTTTTTATTTCAAATGGATTTTCTTTCATACTCTATTAACAATTAGAATCCACACACTGACCGAACATACTCTCCCGTCAACTTATTAGCAGATCTCTCTAGTTGCGTACCACAATATTCGAAAACATTATTTATTAATAATGTAGGATAGCCTTTTTCTTCAATACGATATGAAATTGGATCAAAAAACGAATCAAACTCATCTAAAAATTCAATTTTAATATTTATTGAATGAAATTGGTGTTCATAATTTACAAAACGATTATAATATAAACATTCTTGGAATGTCTTGAAAGTTCTTATATATATTTCATCCAATAAATAAATATCGCTATTTTCTTTCTTATATTTATTTTGGACTTGTTGCTTTGTCAAACAAAATCCCATTTGAATACTATGACTTTCCTTGTCTGGCATAAAATTATATAAACTTTCCGAGAAAGCGTGATACAATTTACTCTCCTCAGGAATTAAGCCCTTTTCTAACATATATGAAGATGCACGGCTATTTTCATCTGCCAATTCATCACCAAATCTTAATAATGCAGCTAGTTCTTGAATTCTTACAGTCTGACCAAAAATAGTGGTCTTATATGACAATCCCCCTATAGGATCATTCTTACCAGAGTGTGCTCTTGCAATATCTCCTATGATTTTTTTCTCCATTGTGGTAACTTCTAACTTTTCCATAAGATTTCTACCTGTTTTTTCATGACCTTCTCTGCCATTAAAGATATGTCCTGCATCATGAATTTGAATAGCTACTAAAAGTATAAAACATTCATAAGGAGTTAAATACGAACAATCTTTCAGTATAGCAGACACCTTTTGCATAACCATTTTTACATGATTAGCACTATGATCATTTAAATACACCTTATTATCTAATCTAGTTGTTACAGACTTGACTTCATTATGAATTTCTGAATTCATAAACTGTTTAAATGTACGGTATATTGCAACATAATCTTTTTCCGAGGGAAAATCTATGCTATGTTTTGTTTCAAAAAATTCTTCTAAATTCATTTTTATATTTTATTTATGGCATAACATATCCTTTATCTTCAATATTATTGACAATCTTCAATAATCGTTTGCATTGAGCAGGCGAAGGAAGAACCATTTTGGCAATAAATCTGGTAGCTATAGACTTAATGAAATCAAGATCTCCATAAGAGAGAACATTTTCTTTAGAAAGATCATTGTAAACTTTCATCCAATAGTCCGCACCTAAATTAAAAATTTCAACACTTGCATCAATGTTTGAATTAAATCTGTGTGCTCGTTTTGCAGTCGCTTCTGTTACTTTTGTCTCTTCTTTAGAAATGAGTGTCGCAATGAAAGCATCAGAAAATTCAAATGGTACTTTTCTGTAGGAGTCCCAAACAGCAAGTGTTCTTGAAATGGTTCTAACAAGTCCACCTCCAGCCTGTTCCGTTAAAAAGCGTTGCGTAACCAAAGCTAAACGTATCAGTTCCTTTGCCAGGGCAGGATACATTGTCTGTTTGTTCCAAATCGTCTTCCAGTCAAGGTCAACATCTTTTGATAAGAGTGACATCAACTTAGCAATTGTATAGGGTACAATCTGCGCTTTATCACCACCCTTCGGATACCATTCCGACTTATTGACCATCACATCAAGTTCATCAAACATAATGACCGAACAGATTCCTTTCTTAAAGAACTCTTCATTGATGCTGTCTTTTGATTTATCGTAAAGTTCCTCTACGTAATCCGCAAAACGATTAAAGTTGATAGCCGAACTTTGACAAACCTGATGAGGATTCATTCTGATTGTATTCAAGCATTTTGCCAGCTTCTCTTTCTTAACAACTTGACTCTTAGGACTTTTTTCACAAAACGTCTTGCGTTCTGCCTGTGTCAATTTCATCTGTTCCTGTTCCCACTTACCACGCGAACGTTCATAGAACCAGCGAGTCTGGTAAGGTTTGCCTGCAACTGGCGGAGCAAGTACCTTTTGCGACAACTTTTCCATCATCACATGAAACGGATGGTTAGAGAAGAAATCGGCATCTGAAACAGGATTCTGGCAGTTAGCACATTTTGAAATAGTTTTTGTGATATCGTTGTACCGTTCAACATCTTCCTCAGACATGTCATTTTCCACATTCAGAACAGTCAGTTTCATCGGTACAAACAAATTCCCCATCCCCTTTTTGTCCTCTTTGCGGATAATTGCATTTGCCAATGAAGCTGTTGTCTGACCACCATTTATAATCTGCAAATCCTTAAAATGAGTAATTCGAGTTTTATCAGCAGAGAAACCAATCGAACGAGCTACAATAGCGATGCCATTATTATAGGTAAAAAAGTTTTCGGGATTATTAATAATTGTACTCCGTATTCCCTTGTTAACCTTTCCGCGAACACTAAGAAAGGCACGCACATTACCTTGTAGTAACTTGCTTCCATACTTCAAATAAATATCAGCTAAAAACTTTCCAGGAACAATTCCAAGATAAGCATCATAATCACTGTCATCACCCAAGTCTGCCTTCAGATATTGGATTCCGTCACAATCAAAATCCTTCGTGTCAAACTCCACAATCTCACTTACATCGGAGGTAAACGTTTGGAACATCCGTTCAAGAGTCCAGATGTTTAGTTCAACTGGCCGCTCAAGGAAGTCTTTTTGTGTAACATTCTTAACCTGCTTGCTGAGAACTGAATTGGAAAGTATATAAAACTTAAATCGAAGAATTTCTGTGTCCAACATTCCTTTGCCAATTTTCTTCCGAAACTCTTTTGCTAAAATTATAGCAGGGTCAGAGTCATCGCAATAATCGCTCATCTTGCCATTTACAGCTTCATCTAGGAAATTGCGCATGCGAGTATATAAATCTGTAATACGAGTGTTGGTCAACGTGCTTACCGTGTCACGTTCATTAGTAAAATCACTGGCAATCAATATAAGTGCACTGTCAGCTTCATCGTATGCATAAGCATCGAGAGCCATTATACGACCACGCTTGCCACGCATCTCAATAGACATAGGCATCGGATCATTCAATTCTCCAATTGTTTCCAATTCTTCCAAAGTCTTTAGGATGAACTGGGTTTCTGGTTCTGTGCCTTCGTGATCGGCATCAAACCTAAGTTGGTCAATAAATTGTGCCCTGTATTCTTTAATTTCCATAATGTAAGAAATTTAAAGCTTGTATTTTTCTAATTCAGAAAGGAAAATCTCGTATTGGATTTTATTGATTGCATTTGGTGTGTTCTTTCTGCAAAGACGAGGAAAATCATCACCGATGCAATACATAGAGAATCCAACATTTGCAAACACAAAGTTATCATACTCAGGGGAGAAATCATAGTCATACATACTCAATTTCGACAAAAATATTTCTCTATTCTGGACCGTTTTCATCTTTGCCATCAGACTTTGAACCAGCCCATTCAGTTTTATTCCGCAGAAAGAAGGACTCATCTTTTCCAAGCAATACACAGCAAGAACCCCATCATCATCACCATCTAATTGTTCGAGAGATGAAATCTTTATTGAGTCCTTGCCAACACTTATAGCCTTTATTTCGTACCAAATACTCCCCGTAGAATAATCCTTATGCGTTTTTTCTGGTCCCATCCAGCTGTCCAAAGCCGTATCCACACCATAGTGCGGAATCATGTAATCCTGCATAAAAAGCAGTTCGCCTATTAATCCCATTACCTCATTATCGTTCATCCCGCTTTTATTCGGACGAAACAATTTCTTCCACGAGAAGTATCTAGAACAAAGAGTTTTGTAGGCATCCTCATCATTCTTAGTATATTCGGTGGAATCAAGTAAGTCTTGGCAGAAAGTGCTGAAATACTCTAGCAATTCATTGTTACAAAGTGAAAAGCGAAGGATATAATCCTCTCCACTTTTACCTTGTTGCACAGTAATGACATCTGACTGGGCAATTCTGACAGGGATATACGACCCCCTAAAGTCAAAGGCGTAGTTTCCCTTTTCATCCTTTCCTACAAAAAGACTAAGATTACGGTTTTCTCCAACACGGATAAATTCTCCGCTTTGGAAACTTTGTGAGAAAGTTGCTGTTAGTTTATTCTTCATCGTCTTCTATTTCATCTGGCTCATCAAGCATGTTGAGCTGATAATATGTTTTGTTAACCTTATATTTTTTTGTTTTTCCCGTTTCCTTTAGTCCAGGAAATCCAACAGCGAATGCAATCATCTTGTTCCCATTAAGACTCTCAATGTATTCTATAGCTTTCTTATTTACTTCTTTATTTTCTGGCTCAATAGGTTCAATTAGCATTATTATCAATACTGGTTTCCTGTATGGAAGATATTCAAAATAAGCTTTAAGCGGAATATTTCGACCTTGCACATTTGAACCCTCCTTCTCCCAAACATCTCTGCATCGTTTTTCAGCTAATTCAATCTCTTTTTGGGTTAAACAAAATTTACCTTCTCGCAAACCAAGAATCCTACGGCGACTCGAAATCTGAATGACATGGTCGTGTTCTTCAACCTGACGTCTCGGACAACGAATCATCTCTAGTCCCGGTATGTCATAGAAGCTTTGTCCATCACCACCTTCAAATACGATGTCCCACTTATCTACACCTTTTGTTTCTTCATCACAAATAAAATCTATCAAATTTTGCCTATTGAATTTCATATTGACTAATGAGGATTTTATATTAGCCAAAAAATCAACAACTAATTCTTTTGGTACGTCTGCAAAATATCTAGATTTATCAATATCTGAATAAACATCTTTATCTTCGTATTTGTTGATGTTTGCAAAGCTGAACTTATACCCACCTTCAAATAAATGTGCAACAAAAGATTTTACCTGTTCCCAGTTATCCTTATTGTGTTCTGCTTTTACGCTAAGATAAGGTGTGTCGCAAATATTTCCATAGTAAGACTCCATCATCAGTAGTTCGTATGCTGTTCGCATCTTATTGTTGGCTGTTATCTGTAACTCATCACAATAGTCACGTACCTTTATTCCAAAGTCTTTCGGAGTAAGGTGTTGCTCGAACATTTTCCTGATATCCGTCTTTAATTCGGTAGCAGCTATAGCAACCTCTCTATACCACGTCGCACTTGCTTGGCTTATCCATATTTGGAATAAATCATCGTAATGTGGTCTATAGCCGAACCAACGTCCCATCTGCATCAATACATCAAATGTTGCGGTATTGCGATAGAAATAGCTAACAAGCAAACCTTCTAATGTCAGACCTCGTGAAAGTGCAAGTCCACCAATAGCTATTACCCTTAACGATGGATTGGATTTATAATCCAGCTTACTAGCACTGCTACCATTGACGACAATTATTTCCATTTTGGGAATATCTGTCTCAATGTCATAAACTGCTCCTAACAAATGCTTTTTCTTTATTACATCCGTAAAGCTAATATCCGTAACGTTGTCAAAGTGCTTATTCCAAATCTGTTCCAGTTCTTTATACAAAGACAACCGAACATTCTTAGAACTATCTTCATCAAAATTGTATTTTATTGTACGAATAAAATTATCCTGTATCTTAGCTACATGTTCCTTAATAACACACTGTACCTTTACGAAACGAGACATATTAATCAACATACTTCTTGGTTTAGTACCATGTCCTCTTAAATCTCGAACGACGTTTGCAAGGTAATAGCAATATATGGATTCTTTCAGTGAATTCGGTAATATGCCATTCCATTCTTTTGTGTGACGATAGTAGAATGTTCCTCTATTCAACTCATCAATATTCTCTTTTGAATCTTCTTTGTATTCATAAGATGTGTAATCTGGCTCCTCTATATCTGTTATAAACCGTAGATTACGGTAGTACTCCTTATCTTTATGAAAAATCTTATCTGCTCCAATGTATGAAGAAGGAGTTGGCAATGTGTAAATGAAATGCTCTGGGAACAAATCTGCATTTTTCATGCTGTCCACAGAATCCGGGTCTATAAAAACGTTCGCGAATGGAGTAGCAGTAAAGCCAACATAATTCGCCGTTTGGAAAAGATTACAAATCTTACGAATTATAGCATTTGTCTTTGTTGGGTCAGTGTTGTCTTTTTTTGTATTTACCGATGCATTGTCTGCTTCATCATCAATGAGAAGCATAGGATGGTTTATGCTGTTTGTGCGAACATCCATGTTTTGGTTCTTCAACCAATCATGCAATTTTGTCAGCACAGATACGTTCTTTTTAACAACAAACAATACGAGAGAGTTATGTTCAGATAATGTCGTTGATATCAAATTGCTACCTTTAACAAAGTCTTTAACACATGTTGTGAACGAACTTGCTCTACGTTGTTTGTTATCTTTACCAACACCAACCCGCCCTTCACGAATTTGTTTGTTAACCTTGCGAATAGTATAACCAACAATTCCCTCATCAATACGTTCTTGTGTTTGCTGACGAAGGCTTTCTGTTATACCAGCTAAAAGAATTACGACTTTGTATCCTGCATCGGCAGCCTTGCAAATCAAGCCAGAATATGTTGCCGTTTTACCAGACTGTACATCGCCAATTATCAGGCCTCTCTTTAAACGCTTACCATCAAATTCTTCTTTTGGATTGTACAAACAGTTCATTATGTCCGGCAATGTCTTTTCATGCAAAAGGTTGATACTTTTATCGTCTATAGAACCTTGTTCTTTTAAATAGCGGTAATATCTCTCCCAAAAATAATTATCCTCAACAGTTTCGTTGAAGTACCATTTTCTCAATTCATAGTCATCGTATATAATGTCACCCAATATGTGAGTGATTTTTTCTCTGTACTCTATTTCTTCCAGTAGTTTCTTTTTGTCATCCTCATCACACTCAATTCCAGAAAATGTTATAGCACGTTCAATTGCAGGTTTGATGTTTTCCAGCGTTGGGACAAAGCCAGATGTTTTTTTCATGAGTTCCAAATGGGCGGAAATCATGAGTAACATGTTATTATATTGTTCGTTATTTAATTTCATCCTTATAGTTCTCCAAAAGTTTCTTTTCAATAACCTTGTATTTGCAGAAAGGTTCTGTCCTCATCAAATCAGATACGATTTCTGGTATTGACTTTTTGCCAAATGATTTCGCCAAACTTACCATATAAACTCCAAGTTGGTAAACCTCATCCAAACGATTGTCTGGTTCCTCTTGTCTTATCGCATCATTAGATTTATCAATGTAAATTTGTTGAGTTGGAACATTTTGTTCTATCTCTTTCAGAAGTATCTCAAGTAGAGTATAATCCTCTTCTGACATTCGTTCTCTAACCATTTGAAACACTTTGTTCTCACGATTAATTTGGTAATAGAATGTTTTACCACGACCTTCCATTCTATCCCAAATATAATCAATATCATCAACGTTTTCTCTTCGACCACGATGAGTCTGCTTCCTAACAGAAATATCCATTGCATCAATCACTGTCTGTCTTAGCTGACGTTGGATTTGCTTAGGGATAGATGCAGTTTGTTTCTTAATGTCAATACTCCAGATATCATCAAGGGAATTTGGTATATCAACTCTAACTCGCGCATTCTTTGTAAGTTCACTACGAGGTTTCATACCAAACCAAGTCCCCCAAATTATTAGTCTCTTATTTCTATAAACATAGAACCCTTGCTTTATTCTCAATGTCTCTATTCCCCCAATCAGCTTGCGATGTTCGTCGTTTAAATCTGTTGCAAATGGTAAAATATATGGCTTTACCCAAATTTGACGTTCCTTCCCTTTACTATCTCTAATTGCGATGGAACGTTCTTTCTTTGTTGTTGTTTTAGGGTGTGATTCAAGGAAAGGATCCATTGGCTTTATCTTTCCTTTATTCACGTACATTTTAACGTTATCTTTCCCTCTTGCTGATAGAAAGTTATGAAAGATAAGAGCCAGATTGTTAGCAACAATATCTTTCAAATCAACAAGTGCATCATAAACAAGTCCACCACTTGTTTTCTCCAGCACATCAAAATCCTGCCAAAGCACCAATGTTCCATGAGGGAATTTAAGAAGAGAATCTATATAAGGGAGTGCTTTTATTTCTGTCTGTTCTAGTTCCTTCACAATCCACTCCTTTCTCTCTTGTATGCAATTGAAATCCCATGAATAGCTACTGAGCTGTCCTTCGTGCAAACTTACAACTGTCAGAACTCTGCACTGAGATAGAGAGGCTGACTTCATTCCCAAGCCAAATCGCCCCAAGTCATTTACCTGCCTTTCAAACTCAGAGTCCGTACTTCCATATCGCATCGCTTCAAAAAGAACATCGGCAGACATTCCCTCCCCATCATCTAAAATCCCTACAACAAGGCTATCTGTTGGTTCTGACGGGAAATACAATTTAACCACATTGCAATTTGCACTAATGCTATTGTCTATGATATCAGCAATAGCAGCTTCAAAGGAATAGCCCATTGAACGCATAGCCCCCATAAGGGTATCTGCCTGTGGAATGCTCTGCTTATATGTGCTCATCATCATTCTGTTTTATATGACAAAATCTGTGCCATCACAGCTTTAGCTAATAACGGAGGAACTGCATTACCAATCTGTTGCTGTATACTCATATGAGGTCCTTGAAAAATAAAAGTATCTGGAAAACTTTGCAAGCGAGCAGCTTCTCTTACAGACAAGCCTCTATCTTGGTAAGGATGAATCAACATACTCTTCCTGTAGTTTGAGATAACGACGGAAGGACAATCGGCTTTCAGCCGTTTGTAAATTCCACTATGGCAACGAGTCTTATCAGAATAATTTTGCATCAAAAATTCAGGAATGGCTCTCCAATTTTCACCTTGAGCTATATATTTGTAACGTTGCATCACAAGATCATTACTTTTCGATACAAAGTTTTGTTTAGATTCTGTAGAGTCTTGCCGCATCACCTGTGCATAAGGACTAGCTTCTTCCAATGTTTTAGCATACGGCAACACATCTATCATATCACCATTCTGCAGGATTGGCAAATCTCCAATAGCTTCTTCCACTGTCACCTTATAATTAAATGGCTTGGGAAATTCAAAGTCAATACCCTGGTTGTTACCAACCATAAACATTCGCATTCTTCGTTGAGGCACGCCATATTCGTCAGCCCAGAGTACTTTCCATTTAACTTTATATCCAGGTTTTATCTTCTCAAAACAATGCTTAATCATTTCTATCGTCTTTCCATCATTCATTTTGGTCATTCCCCAAACGTTTTCAAGAACAAACCACTTTGGTTTAATCTCCGTTACCAAACGAACAAACTCTTTAAACAACATGTTATTAGGATTATCCATATTGCGAGACATTGTATTTGACATAGAAAATCCCTGACAAGGCGGCCCTCCCATAATTATAAATATATTATCATCTTTCTTCAAAAAATCAGTAGTTTTTACCTCTCGAATATCACCACATATAACTTTTACTCCTTTGTGGTTACACTCAAAAGACTTAGCTGCATGAGGATTAATTTCAATAGCATATCGAACTTCAATTCCTGCCATGGAAGCACCCAAACTCAATCCACCTGCCCCTGAAAATATATCAATTCCTATTCTCTTCATAAAATTAAGTCACAACGAATTTTCTTTTGTTGGGGTTAATAGCTGTCTGATATCAATATCTAAAATTTTCGCAACCTCTTGCAACTGTGGTATTGAAGGCTGAATCTTATTCAAACACCAGCGGGATACAGTATGCTCGCTCTTGCCCAACTGTCCAGCAAGCCAACGTATAGTTCTACCTTTTTCTGCCAAAACAACTTTCAGTCTATTTCCTTCTGTCTGATATTGCTTATCTGCCATATGATGTTCAATTTTAAATTACAAAGATATAAAATAAGACATAAATCATCACATATTAGTAATTTTATTATATTTCGATTTACATTATTTAAATTCCGCAAAAACGTATACTTTCTATTTTACATTACATCGACTTTATCAGCTACAAAGCAGTCGATAAAGAAAAAGTAAGCAGAATAATAATTTTGTTTTAACGTTAATTTCTATAATAACATGGCAAAAGAACTTTCTTGTCACAATCATTACCATGAAGCATACATTCAAACGATTGATATCATTCAGTTTACGACTCTCTATCAATGATAAATACGGAGTTTGATGCGGCAACCCCACTGCCAACACTCATACAATTCTTAAATAGTGGCTTAACCTATTTCAATCTTTGCGAGCAGAGATTATTCGAAACTCCCCTGAACCGTCCTTGAAGATATTTCCCAGAGATATCCATTGGTTCACAACATACATGATAGCCTATCTCATCATGGCCTTCGAGTCCCGAATTAAAATTAAGCGACTATGCTCCGATTATCTTGCATTATTTACTATAAAATCCATAATTTATACATTGGAAGCACCATCTGAGTCAAATAACATTTCTTCCTTTATACTCTCACACAGATGGAAAATATCTTCCCAAAAATCTACGTCACCATCGAACAGAAATAGCTCAGGTTAGCATTCAGCCCAGCATATCATCCAATCATTTTACCTGAAAATCAAATAAATCAACAATATTTAGAAATAAACTACGACCTCTTTATCTTCGAAGATTTCTTCACCTTATACCATCACATATATAAATACCCGCTAACTTACCCAAAGATTTTAGCTATTCAGAACAATCATCTGAAAAATACTACCAAATGGGCTTAGTACATAAATTTATTCATTTTCATTTATACAACTCAAATAATATTTTTTCGCAAACGGTATCCACAAGATTATCATCTGTCTCCGTTCTACTATCCATATTAATAGTTTGAAAACCCAATTGTTCATTAGACACATTATCTAAATATATCGGAACTACAAGATTTTTATATTTTTGAATTGAAATACATTCTGCCATACCACAAAAACCTCTTTCATAATAATCATTAGTAATTAATGGAACAATTATGCTTGCATTACTTAAGCACTTGCATTGCTCATTGATATAATCAATAGCGCATTGCGGAAGGGCACCATAAAAAACTGGAATATGTCCATCATCTTCAAAGAATACAAACTTCAGTTCATTATCTATTTGATTTAGTCTAGAAACAACTTTAGTGCAAAGCTTTCTTCCTTTCCATGTGTATATAAACGCAATTGTATTTAATTGAGTCATCCAATTTTTTAATTGAGATTTAATGCAATACATTGGAGTATCCAAATTTATCTCATCCATAATAATATTAGAATATTTCTTTACTTCCTTAACTTCCCAACTTACAAATTCTGACTCCCTAGAATTCTTACTATTACATAGCAAAAAGCGGCCTCTAGATGCTATTTCTTCTCTTAAAATTCTTTTCAGCTTATTTTTATCTTTAACAAGCAAAGGGTCTTTCTCTAAACATTTAAGATGAAACAAAAGAGGATAAAACTTTAAATTTTCAATATAATTTCTGATAATTCTCACTTTTCTCCAATCCTTGGAAGAATGAGACACAAATATATATTTATAAAAGTTGTTCATAAAAATTAATATTAAGCAATTAGCATACACCAAATAAAAACCATTTTTCAGGTATGTAGAGGTATTCTACAAATAATGATTCAAAAAAACGAGTATACATATATAAGGTATATCTTAATAACTATGAAACAAAGACTCATTCTCCCACCACATACACCGGCTGATACTTCGTCCCCGCATTCTTCAACACCCCTTCCTTCACCAGTATCCGAATCACCCGCGTAGACTTCGAGGAATTAAACCCAGTGAGCCGTTCAAAGTCGCGGCGTTGCAGAAAAGAGTGAGTCTTGAAATACTCCGCTAATTTCTGTTTCACCTCTTCCTCGTCCAGCTTAGTAGAATGATGCGCCTCGTCCACCTTGCGTTCCAGATACACACTCTGAAAGCGGTCAATCAAATCCTTGTCGGGCGTGAACTTGATGCTTCTCACCTGTACATCGTCATCCTTTATATACTTCGGATTAATGTCCGGCGCACACTTCAGGCTCAGACTGAAATAGCCGATTCCTTCCAAATGCACCGCATATCCGTTGCTCAGGTTCTCATAAAGTTCATCGTTCAGGGCCGTGATGACGGCTGCCACATCGGCTGGAGAGACGGTACATTTCCTGCGTATCGCTTCACGGATTTCACGGGTGGTCACTACATCTTTGGTAACCACTTTTGCATGCAACTTCGGTACGGAAACTCCCTCCTTTACCGGATTCTCAAACAAATCAAATTTTATAGCCATAATCGTTTTAGTTATATTGTAATTATACTTTTTTAAAAACGCTTATACAAAAATACCTCGACACGTAGCTGTCAAGGTCGCGACACGAACGTGACGAGACATCATCACGAACGTGTCAAGACCTCGTCACGTACGTGTCGAGGTAAATTTAACTCAATTTTTAGAAAAATGCAAGAAGGTGCCTAACTATATTAAAAAATAAATACATAAGCTTTCGTTTTTAAGCCGGACAACATATTGCGACAAATAAATTATCATTACCTTTACAAAAAGATAAGAATCAAACAATCATGGACGTCCTCTCCAAAGACCAGCGGCACAAAAACATGGCTGCCATTCATTCGGCCAACACCAAGCCGGAAATGATAGTCAGGAAGTATCTGTTTGCTCATGGATTCAGATACCGCCTGAACCATCCGCGTCTGCCGGGACGTCCAGACATTGTGCTGCGGAAATACCGCACCTGCATCTTTATCAACGGCTGTTTCTGGCATGGTCATGAGGGTTGCAAATATTACGTCATCCCCAAATCGAACACGGAGTTCTGGACACAAAAAATCACACGCAACATCGAGCGTGACAAGCGGGTACAGCTGGAACTGGCACGAATGGGGTGGCACTGCATGACGATATGGGAATGTGAACTGAAACCCAAGAAACGGGAACAGACGCTCCTGGCACTAGAATATACGCTCAACCATATTTACCTGAAAGACCATACCGTGAGCTATTCCTTTGACGAAGAAGAGAAGCCGCTTATGGCTGCGGAAGAATCAGAAGATACTTATCATACCCCGAACAATAAATAAACCTCACAATATGAACTCATTCATACCCATCTTTTCAGCCTTCTTCATCCTGCTCGGGCTTCTCGTCTGGAGGTTCCCCAAACTCATTGCAGGATACAACACCATGACGCCCGAGCAACAAAAAAAAGTCGACGTCAAAGGGCTCAAAGCCTTCATGTGCCGTGTGTTCTGTGCAATCGGCATACTGGTTTTCGTGAGCTACCTGCTCCTGCGGCTGTTCATGGACGAAGCGTCGGCTATCAACATCAGCTCCATAGTAGTACCCATAATAGGGGTAATCTATCTGCTGGCCGGTGGCCAACGGTACGATCACAACTAACGGGATGCCTGGGCGATAATCTCCTTCACTTCGCAGCACTCTCCTTCCCGATGGATGCACCAAAACGGGACGGACTTGGCGTCGGTAAACTCTTTCATCCGCCAGGCTGATTCGAAACCGCTGGCCACGAAGTGCATGGGCACAAACAGGCTGGTACGGAACACGTCGAGGAACTGACGGGCTCCGCGGGTGTAGCCGTTGCCGATGCGTCCGTCTACGGGGAACATCACCACGTCGAAACGGTCGGTGAGCTTGCGGATGTCTTTCAGCTCGCCCAGGAAACGCTTTTCTTCCTTGGCAGGGTCAATGTCGATGCCGAAATCAGGACTGTAGACCATTCCCCCGTGATAGTCGTCGGTCAGGAAGCGGGCGTACCAGTTGTTCAGGTCGCCGGCATGGAAGATGCGCTTGCCGTCGGTCTCTATTACCCACGACACGCCGCTGTCGTTGCTTCCGGTAGCCGTCACGCGGAGGAGTTCATCTTCCCACGTGGCACCTTTCCCCAGCCAGGCGTCGGCTTCTTCCTTCTGCGCCCGACGGTGTTTCAGGATGTCTTTCGAAAGGATGTAGCGCACGTTCGCTTTCCGGGTCCGCCAGGAGAAAATGTCGCGGTTGAAATGGTCTTCGTGGAAATGGCTGGAGAAAACGTACAGGGGCTTGGGCGACTGCAACAGACGGGGCATTACGCCGGCAGGGTCCATCCAGTAGTCGAACACGAGGATGCAGCGGTCGGTCTCGAGGGCAAAGCCGCTGTGGAAGATATAGATAAGTTGCATAGGCTGCTTGAATAGTTTGTGCAAAGATAGCGTTTTTGCCGGAAAAGGAGCAGCCAGCCCCGGGGATTAAGGGGCTGTGCCCTCCACTTTATAACGGATGGAGCGTTCGCTGCGTTGCAGGCAGTCGGAGAACACGCGCAGGTCGTTGGTATAGTTCATCAGTTCCCACACGAGTTGCACTTCTTCGTCAGTCCAAGCTGCTCTGTGGCGCGGATATTTTTTCCGGATTTCCTGCAAAGGTTCTGGATTGGAATCTTCCGGAAGGTTCAGCCGGCTGGCCCGTTCACGAAGATGTGTCAGCACACTGTTCCAATAGTTGTGATAGAGAGGCTGACAGAAGAAGTCTGCACAGAGAATCTTCTGCTTCGGCGGACAATAGAAAAGAGCCTCCCTGTCAATGGCTTCCAGTTCTTGCATCAGCTGGTCGATACATGCAGCGGCGGCCGGAGCCTGCACCAGGATAGAGCATTCATGGCGGGCATCTTCCTTGTTCCGTCGGGCCGAAAGCCAGTTGAACGAGCCTTCCACCAGCAGGCAGTCGTCCACCACCAAGGTCTTGTTGTGGATGCCTTTCAACACCCGCAGACTGACGTGGTGTTCTACCAGCGCACGACGGGCTTGCAGACTTTCTTCCTTCCACAAGCCGTTTTTCTTATCCAAATAATGGTCGGTATACACCACCACTTCTACCCCACGTTCCACTGCTTCCTGAATGAGGGGAAGCAGGTGGTCGCTTTCAAGGGCGCGGATGGACAGGAAGGGCGACACTATCACCACTTTCCGGCGAGCGGTCTGAAGGGCCTGACGCAAGATGTCCGTATGGGCCTCAAGGGTGGACAGACGGCAGACTGCAGCCGACTGACGGGGCACATCGAGCGACTGGCTCAGAAGGGGTTCCTCGTCCTGGTAGAGAAAGTGGGAGGAGATTTCGCTCTGCTGACTGTCGAACAGCCACTTGGCCAGGTTGCCCGACGGGGTGTCTCGGTCGGGATGGAAGATGTTCATGTGGCCGAACACCAGAAAGTGGTATTGCGCACGCGACACGGCCACATTGAGCATATTGTACTTTCCGCCTGCTTCCATAAAGTAGGAAGTGTCTTCGGGTGAATTGACGGGCGAGAATATCACCAGCGGGTACTGAGCTCCTTGCAGCGAGTGGACGGTGCCGACGGTCATCGTAACGAAGTCTGCGGCATCGGGCAGTCCGGACAGCAGCTTGCGCAAAAGGCGTTCCTGCGCCTTGAACGGGGTAACGATGGCAGCCACCTGAGAAATAGGCTTTCCGTAGGCTTCTTCCAGCTTTCTTTTCTCGCGCGACAGCCATTTCACAATGGCAGCAGCTTCGGCTTCATTGAACCGGCTTCCGGTCTTTCCCTTCTGGCTGTATCCGTTCACATGGACATAGCCCTTGGAGGGAAGAGCCGCGTATTTCGGACGGTCGCCTTTCAAGGGAAGCAGTCGCCCGTGGTACACATAATCGTTGCAATAGGCGATGATGGAGTCCAGGCAACGACGGTGTTCGCGCAGAAAGGCCCCGCGTTCGCCGTCCACCTGATAGCTGCCACTCTTGCGGGCCATTTTCATTAGGCTTCCGGAAGAGGACAGGAAACCGTGTTCGGTCAGGAAAGCATACAACGGAGCTTTTAACGAAGTGACTACCCCGGAGCGGCGGAGATTGATGAAAGAATATTGTCCGGTCACGGGCCAGATGGGTTCTATCTGTTCGATGTCGCCCACGAGAATGGCTTGCCGGGCCAGACTGAACGAGGGTACGGCCAGCTCGGGCGACACCTGTCCGGATTCGTCGACGATGAGCAGGTCGATGGTATTGTAGAGGGGCACGGAGGGATTGCCCTCGCTGCTGCAGGTCATGTAGCGCGGAAGAGAATGGAAGGTGGAGATGAACACCGGCATCACGCAGGCCAGCCGTCTCAGACGCTCGAGGTAGACTGCACGGTCCGAACGGTTCAGGTTTCCGGAGCAACAGCTCAGACGACGGATGAACTCAGCCTCCCGGTAGTGGATGGCATACCAGAACATCTGGTAGCGGTAACTGATGTCCAGGCGCACGGCCATGTCTTCCATGCAGGGCAGGTTCCTATACTCCTCTCCTTCCGTCAGCCGGGTGTAGCGTTCCCTGAAATCGTCGTTCTCCTCCCAGCGGGCCACGGTTTCTTCGTAGGCGGAAGAAGTCTTGCGGAAGTGTTGCATCATCCGGACAAGCAGATTCTTTCCTCCATTTATACCACCGGATTCTTTCTGTGCAGCAGCCTCCAAGCCCGTTTCAATCCAGTCCCTCAGCAGGGTCATCTGTTCACGAAGGTAGTGCTGACACTCTGTTTCATCCTTGCACGAGGTGTGGAAGTAACGGTTGAACAGCTCCAGGTAGTACGTGCGGTACTTGCCCACCCGCTCCGGATTGTCGTACGTTTCGGGAAAACCCTTTCCTCGGGTGTTCAGCATCATGGCATAGCGTTCAGTCAGCTCTTCCTTTCCGGACAGGTACAGGCCTAACGTATCCAGTTCCGGCAACCAGCGTGCCGCCAGGCGTACCTCGGCCGTATCCGTCTCAACGGCTTCCATCTCGAAATCCTTAAGGATGTTGGTAATGGCCTGGTTGTTAACTGAACTGGCCACAATAAGCTCAGGTTCTCCGTCCGACAACACGGAATGCACCAGCCGGTTGGCAATGACCGTCTGCAGGAAAGTGGTCTTTCCCGTTCCCGGAGGACCGTTGACCGCAAAAATCCGGCTGCCACGGGGATGGGTGTACATGGCGAGCGTTTCACGCTGGGAAACGGATAAGGGGAAATCACTGCTCATCTGGGCCAGGTGCCGCTTGTTGGCATAAATCTCCCGACGGGCAGGCAACGGAAGCAACGGTTCGCACTCGCAGCGCGTCAGGCACTCCAGCAGCGGGAGATCTTCCTTGCACTCCAGCAACTTGTCGTACAACCTCAGGATATTCTGTGCCATCCCCGTAACGGGTGCCTTCGTGATAACCATCTCCGGCTGGTCGGGGTAATTCATTTCGGCAAACGTCATCCCGGTGGCTTTCCGGAAGAGGGCTTCGCACGCCTCCCAATATTCCTCCTCGGTAGCCACATCGGTCTTGAACGCACTCAGCAGGCTGTCCACCTCGTCGAGGGAAGCAAGGGTACGGTCGTCCTTGGCATTGGGTGAAAGGAACTTGCGGACGAACATCGGCACACGGTCCATCGGGTTTTTGGGCAACTGTAAGGAACCGTCGGGTCCTAACGCCGCCGTAATGAAGAAAGGATATTCAGAAAACGTCTTACCAATAGGTTTGCCATTCTCATATTCGGGAAGCAGCACACAGGGGGCAATGCGCACCTTACACTTCTTGCCGTCTTCCCTTCCGTCGGGGAAAAGCAAGTCGATGTCTTCTTCCGGTATTGACTCCGGCATACGGTTTTCAAACGCCAGCGTCACGCGCGGCTCTTTATAGAACATGCTGTTACTCCACTCAGCATCCAGCAGGCAGTTTTTCCAGTATTTAAGCAGTTTTTTGTTCATAGGTACACAATAAGGGACAAAAATAGACGCATTCCACCACAATCGAAACAATGCGGCGGTAATAAAGCGTAATTTTACCTAAAAACAATTGAAGAGATATATCCTTCCTGCTCGTAAACCCGATGATAACGGTGAATCATCTCTACCAGCGGAATGAGGCGTACATCCTCCGGCACCAGATGGCAGAAGCGTGCATACTGGCGGTCGTACAGGGTGGCATTTCCATTCTTCAGCTTTATTTCAATATCGTCCGGCACAAAGAAAGAAGCCCGGTTGCCCAAGTATTTATAGAATTCGGTGAGATAGATATGAATGCCGGCCAGGTCGAAATCGCCGAAATGCAGGTAATCATTGGGAACCGAAAGGAGCCAGTTGCGCAAGTCATCCGACTGGGGATAACGTGACACAAGGAGTACTTTCCGGGCCTTGAACAAATGTCGCTGACGATGAAGCAGACGAAAGTTATCGCCGTTCTCCACACCCACCACAAGCACATCGGAGGGTATGCGGAATTTCTCCAGTTCCTGCACAAAAAAAGCCATACCTTCCAGCGGAGAGAGGGTGAAAGATTTCTCTCCCATCGTCACCTCCAATGACTCGCAACAATTTACCAGAAAGCCGCGGAAGGTCCGCACACGAACAAGCTTGGAGTCGCCGGTTTCATTTACCAGTACACTCCGGTCCAGATCAGGGTTATGTCCATCGGTCAGCTCTATCCACCGGGACAATTCGGCCCCACCCGTATACTTGTTCTTCACATAACGGATGCTTGCCTCTACATCCAGCAACCGATAAGAGTTACGGCTTCCATGAGTGATGACAGAAAGCAACCCTTCTTCTTTCAGTTCATCGGCAAACCAGCGCGGGAAAAGGCTGGAAGGAAGTGTCTCTCCCTGTATAAGACGAAGTACCTTACGGCATATTGACGGAGTAAATTTTTTCTGTTCCATAAACTATTGCTTGCGTGTGAGTAAAGGTACCACCTGCGTAAAGCTCTGAGCATCCTTACTCAAAAGATAAGTATAACGATAATCCTCCACATTGTAGGTGGTAGGAGAACTGTTGACCAGTACGATATTCCGGCAGTTGGCAAAAGCCAGAATACCCTTGACATTGTTGGGATGAAGCTTGCCGATTTCGTCCATCATGCAATGAATCCGGAAATCTCCGAACTTGCGCGAAGCTTTCTCCTTGAACACGTTAATCAGCATGATATTGACCATGGCTTTTACCAGAATATCCGTTCCGTCCGACCCTACATTGGCTATCTTTTCGGTCCATCCGGTATCGTTATCATTCTCTTTCACACGGAACTGCAGATTGAACGTGTCAGACAATACCAGGCTCTTGCGAGACGGATTGTCTCTCAGCTGCCGGCTGAATGAATAAAGATACTTCACCGCCTTTTCGTTCACTTCCATGCGCGAGTCCTGCGAGAAAAGATCAAGGGCTCCCATGTTAAACTGATGTTCTTCATTGAACTGTTTGATTTCTACCAGAAGCTGCATCAGCTTGTCATCGCTGGCCTGAGTCCGCAGCTCGATGCCACGGATGACTCCGGCAAAGTTCCGCCTTACAAAGTCTTCGTTTATGGCACGAATAGTTTTCTGTATCTCACTTTCATGCTGGGTCAAATCGCCCGTCTCCTTCGAGATTCGCTGGATAATGTTGGTGTAGCGCTCACTGATACGTGTCTGATATTCCACAATTTTGTTATCTTCCACAAACTCACAAAGATTTGCCGCAAAATCATAGAAATCAGAGTCGCTTACCAACGTTTCGGGGAAATGGAAGGTGTTCTTAGCCGTAAAATTGCCATGGAATGCATTGACCGCCCGCTTGAACTGGTCCAGCTCTCTATGAATGGAAATAATAAGCGACTTCAAGTCTCCGATAATGGTTCCACAAGACTTCCGGGTAGGACGCATTTCCGAGGTATACGACTCGGACGGACAGAGGTCTTCGTCTGCACGGAAAGCTTTCAGGCTGGCCAAATCTTTATGAATGTCTGAATGCTCTTTTCTCCTGGCTTCCAGTGTCTTATCTGCCTCACTCTGCTGGCTTAGCAGACGCTCCATACGAAGCTTGTACTTATTTTCCAAATCTTCCAGCTGCGCATCGTTTGTTTTTTTCTCGTTGCGCAGTTGCGGCTCCCGGTCGAAATACTCGCGTTTGTCTTTCTCAAAATCGGATACCAAAGAACGTTTACGGACAATGTATTCCAGCTCCTGACGGATGTCGGCCATACGTTTCTCGTAACTGGTAATGACAGACATATCCGCCCCGCTTCCTTCAAGTTCCTTGGCCTGTGAGCGCCGCAGCTCTGCCTTTTTCGTTTCCATTTCAATTCGCTGACGAGTAATCTCTTCATGGATAACGCCAGTTTCCTGTCGAACGACCTCCTCTTCAGCCTTTTCCGTTTTCCGCAGTTCTTCGGCCAATTGCTTCAGGCGTTTCTCCTTTTCCGCCCGTAAACGCTTGTCTTCATCTTCCCAACGCACCTGTTCCTGCGACTTCTGAGCTAACTGCAATTCTACCTGCTCTGTCTGCTCCCGTTTCCATTCGGCCTCTTTCCGCTGCCAAGAGGTAAGTTCAGCCTGCAAGTGTTTCCGTCTGGCAGGAATCTGCTGCAACTGGGCCTCCAGAAGGTGCTGTTTGTCGGCTACCTCCCGAATCTGCCGGTTATATTTCTTCTTTATCTGCCCGAGTGTTTCCTCCCGACGTCCGTTCAACTGAGCCAACTCGCGGACATACGACTCACGGGCAGCTTCCTTTTCGGCCAGTTCTTCCTTTAAACGGGCTGGCGTACGCAATTCTTTCGCCACTCCCGAAAGTTCAACCCGTACGCCGAACAGCGTATTGTCACTGCCCCCAACCAATACCGGATGCAAATCCTGTGCATACAGAATCAACTCTTCATCTGCCACTTTCCCGATTGTTTCCTGCCACCCCGGCTTATGTACGTCCAGCCATTCACAGAAGGAACCTTTCCAACGGTCAAGAAGGCTGGTAAGGGTCTGAATTTCTGCGTCCAATGCCGTACGACGGCGCACCAGTTCCTCAGCTTCTTGCTTGAACTGCCACTCACTCTCTTTCATCTCATCGGTACATTTCTGCCGCAACTGGTCGCACGTGAGTTTCAAGTCGGCTACCTGCCAGCTTGTCTGCCTTTCTTCATCTTTCAATGCATCCAACTGTTCCTGATAGTCCCCGGTTTCTTTCTCAAAATGGCAAGTCAGCTGAATGCGAATCTTCTGCTGACGAAGTGCGGAAATTTCTTCGGTGAGCCGTATCCGGTTTTCATTCCACGTTTTTTGTCTCTCCTCATACATATTCCGCACGTGTACCTCTTGTTCCCGATAACGAGCATACAATTCATTTCTCCAGACGTTCAATTCATTTTCACGGGCCAGCACAGCTTTTCGCCGTTCATTCTCAAATGCGGTAAAGGCCGCCTCTACCTTTCCGACCAGCAAGTCGTATTTCTGCAACACATCCCTATAAGTAGCGGTCAATTCTGCATACGTCTGTTTCAAACTATCCTGCTCATGCAGCAAGGCTGCTTCACCTGCCACACGCCGCATCACCTCTTCTATGCCTTCTTTCTCATAATACAAGCGCTTTTCGCGGATACGCTTCAAATCGTCGGCTATCGCCCCTTCCCGGCGCACCAGCTTGTCACGTTCGGCAGAATACTTGCCTCTCTCTTCTCCCACAAGCCGCGCCAACCGTGCCCGCTTCTCTTCTGCTTCCTGAATCTGTTCCTCGAGCACCGGCAACATGTCATGAGCTGCTTTCTCTGCATAATTCAATTCAGCTCTTCCTTCTTCCAGCTGTTTTTGAGAATAAAGTAAGCTCCGGTAGCGCTGAATGACCTGTTCCGCCTGCTTGCGCACCACAATCTCCCCATTTTTGTTGGGACGCAGCCACCGCATGACATCATCATATTCCTGCTCAAAAGCTTCTATCTGGCTCCGGTAATAAGTCAGGTCGATAGACACATCTTCCTCATTCATGGACTGGATGATGGTATCTTTCACAAAATCGGCATCCAAACGAGAATTCAAGAATACATGCTGAATAGTACGAGGAATGTTCTGATACTTGCTACTTTCTACAATGGCAAACTTACGATAAGACACCATATCGGGCTTGCGGTTGTTTCCAAAGATGATGTCACGAAACATTTCATAGCTCGTAACAAGCGGAGTAATCGTACAACGGGCATCCGACTCAAGAATACGTGTACGCACCTCACTCCAATCGGCAGATACCTCGTGACGGTCGTTCACAAACCATGCTTTCCGATAAGGAGCATCTATCAGGCGGAAAGCAGCCCGTCCCATAGATTTGGACACCACTACGGAATATGCGCTATTCTCACGTACCACCTCGTACACGATATACGAGTTGGCATAGGGCAAATAAAAAGCGTCGAAATTCTGCTTTTCTTTCGGAATGCCCAGATGCAGTTTGTCGGCATTATAGAAAAACAAGATGGCCCGCAGAAGGGTACTCTTTCCCACTCCCTGCGTACCAATGAAATGCACATTGCCGTCCACCCGGATTTCGGCATAAGGAATATGCGCACTATTCAGGAATATGACTTTATTCAGGTATCTCATCGCTTGTATCCTCCAATATCGTGATGCAGTCCACCATTTCTTCCATATAGTGGAATGCGGTTAGTACTTTATATGTTTCATCGTGCTCGTTTTCCAGTTCAATCATCCCAGCCTTTTCCAGCTCTGCCACCAGCTTCTCCACAACCTCTCCGAATTTTTTCTTATCAGAGAACAAGCGGGAGGCCTTTTCCTTCAGTTCCATGTTACATCCTATCTGCACCTCAATATCTGCCCGTCGGAACAGGAATCCGGGACCAAAAGCCGAATGATACGTTTTCAGGAAGCTCAGGTAATCAATCCATTTGCCTACAGCTTCCAGCTTTCGTTCCAAATCGACCCGGGTTTCCTGACGTGTAAAAAGGTAATATCCGTTGCCCGCTTCCAGATAGAAGCCGATACCTTTATAATAATCGTAATACTCCGTAAAATCTTCTTCAAGCGCATCATAGTACCGCTTGACGGTTGACGAGACACTATTGGCGGAAATAAATCCTCCCCTGCTCAGAATATTGAATATTTCTTCCGTATATTTCATCGTTTTATCAAGTATGATTAAAGGTTTTGTCGTAAATAAATCAAAGGGTACTCCACCTCAGAGGTTGACTCATAATGGTCGGTAAAATCCAGCTCATCCGCATACTGTGAAGCCAGCTGGCAGAAAAACAGCAGCTTGTCTTCTTCCGCCACCGGCTTGCCATAGGAATAATTCATTACGAACCGGAACAAATGTGTGCCAGAGGCAGCAAAAGCATTGAATACTTCCTGCAAATTGACCCTGTCCATTACCTCACCTGCCTGTGACAAATAACTTTCCGGAATGGCTCCGGCCACATTCCGCGGACCACGTGAGTCCTTCTTCCGCCGTGACATCACCTTACGAATCAATTCCAATGCCACTTCAGAAGTATGCAGATTTGACAGAGACAACTTGATGCGATAGTTGGGCTGCGGTTCCATCCACACCGGATTCTTTTCGCCAATGACCCAACGAATATCTGTATTCTCCTCAAGCAGGAACTGATCACGCAGGTACTTCAATCGCCTTACCTTTTCAAAAATACGATTCTGGTAGGCTATCAAGTTCAAGTAATGAATAATCTGTTTTTCTATTTCAATCAGGTTATGATACGAATCGTTCAGCTGAAGCTTTACATCACTCACCACAGCCCGCATCTGTACATCCATAGCCACACGGAAAAAGGTAGGCTGCTGTGAGTCTATCACTTCTTCACTCCGAGTTATAAGCAAAGCTATGTTACGCCGTTTTTCATCCAGTTTTTTCAATTTGGCCAGTTTCACCTGATAACTTGGTTCCGTTTTATAAGTTACATCCAAATTACGTTTCAAGTCCATCACGTTACGTACGGTAGCCAGTGCAATGTTTTTCAAACAACGTCTCACCTCTCGCTGGTACGCATACTTCCGCTGTTCGTTGTTCTCCTTCAGGAAATAATCGATGTTGTCATTCAAATGATTCAGATAATCTTGCACGAACGATACATTGATTTCCTCGTTTATTTGCAGAACCTCTTCGAAAAACTTCAAGTACAAATCTTCCATTTCCAGGAAATCACCGCTTTCTCGCAGTACCCCGTATTCAATAAGAAAACGAATACGCTCTTCCTTGTATTCAGTTAATTCAAGGGCATAATCATAACGGAATGAGAGCTGTTTACGTTTGTAAAACATTTCCTTGAGCAACACTTTTTCCCGCTCAAACATTTTCACAAGTTCATCTATAGAACGGAATGTATTCATCGTATCAAATATAATGTCATTAAAGCAAAGGCGTTTTTAGCAAAGATAGGGATTATCCGGAAATCTCCACCAAATATCCTTATCTTTTCATAAGACGGAATGCGGTTCAGTATCGTCTTTTCTCAAAAGCAGGCTTCGGGTTTGACACTGTATTCACCTTTTCATATCTTTGCGCCAAACTAACTGCTACATGAAAAGTACGAAACAAGACATAAAACGCATGCAGTGGGAAAACGACCCGCTCTACCGACTGATAAGAACCATCAAGAATGTAATGGACCGATACTACCTCGATCCTCTCATCGGACTGTTCTTTCCGACGGCGGGCGATATTTTCTCTTCGGCCATGACACTGCCCTTTCTCACGGTATCGCTGTTCAAAATCAAGTCTATTCCCCTCACCCTGGCCATCCTCTACAATATGTTAGTGGACATGATGCTGGGTATCATTCCACTCTGGATTGGCGACCTGCTAGATATTTTCAGCCGTTCGTACGCGAAAAACTACCGGTTGATTGTGGGTTTCGTGGAAGGCAACAAGGAGGTGATTCAAGAAGTAAACCGCAAAGCCGTGGTGACAGCCGTGGGCATCCTGATGCTGTGCGTAATTATCTACTGGGTGGCCAAACTGGCAGTCTACCTGACCACAGCGCTGTGGACATGGATAAGCGGACTATTTTAAGTATCCCGGAAAATACGTACCTTTACGCTAAAATCATTCACAATGGGAAAGAAAGAATACATGCAGGCCAACAAGGACTGGCTAGCCGAAAAGGCAAAGGAAGAGGGAGTGATGCCGCTCCCGAAGGGTATTTATTACAAGGTGCTGGCATCGGGCAAGAACGACGGCAAGCATCCCACACCGCGGAGTATCGTCACCGCGCACTACACGGGATGGACCATCAACGGCAAGAAGTTTGACAGCAGCCGCAGCGGTGCGCCCGTAGCCTTCCGCCTGAGCGACCTGATTGAGGGATGGATTATCGCCATGCAGCAGATGTGCGTGGGCGACAAATGGGAGGTGTACATCCCGTCGGAAATGGGATACGGAAAGTTCTCGCAGCCCGGCATCCCCGGTGGCTCCACCCTGATTTTTGAGATTGAATTGTTTGGAATAGCCTGAGTGCAGGCTATTCCAAACAACAAGGGTTATCAAATATTACTTATTCTCTGAGAAAATAGGCTTTGGCAAAATCACATTCTGTCTTCGAAATACATTACACATTTCTGCACAACTTGCCAAGCAGTTCTTTATCTTGCGCAATCATTTCATTCATCTCGATATGCGTGCACGCTTCCTCACGTAAAAGTCGCGCACTAGAAGACTGTTCCGACAGATTCCACGTAAGTAACACCACGTGAATCTTCAGCGATTTCAACTTCTTGACCAGCATTTCGTGGTCGGCATCTCCCGTAATCAGTACTACATAATCAAATTCGCGGAACACGGAAAGTTCATAAGCTTCCAAAGCAAACCACACATCTATCCCCTTTTCTACAACCGTAATATCTCCATCTCTCTGTACTTCCCGAAGGTGCTTGTAATGAAAAATCACATCATTTTCAATCAGACTGTCTTCAAACTTTCGCTCGGAAAACAACAGATGTTTGCTATTGGCATCATTCACCCGATAACGCCCCCGGAAATAATGGCTTTCTGTAATGTAACAATTGGTTATTTCCAACCCACTCCGACGCGCAATCTCCGCACGAATAAAATCAAACAAGGATTTGATTTTAATATTTAAAGACAATTGATCGGACAAGGCCTCATTTATCTTTGAAAAATAGCCCCCATCTATGAAAATACCGATTGATTTTGATTCTGTTATCATTGTTGTTATATGTTTTTGATAGTAATATCGCAAGGTAGGACATCTTTCAATAGCAGGCAACTGAAAATAAAAGAAAAATCGTAGACATGTATCTAAAACATATTTTTCATGCAATTCCTTTAAATTTCTTTCTCTTCTTTGAAAAGATTATCAGAGCAACCTGATGGGCCTGCTTCTTCGGACAGCCGTTTCGTCCTTTTCCAATGGGGTTACAAGCTCATAGTCCCCGGTGTCGTCATTTAATTGCAAGATGACCAGCTGACCGTTTTTAGGCGAACGCATCTGTTCAAACTCTTCCACAGTGAGATGAAACCAGCGCATGACGAACAAGCGTATGGCCAGTGAATGGGTTATCAGCACACAATTCTGTGGATAATCTTCACGCAAGAAGTCACGATGAAGCGAACCTAAGAGGTCATTGATACGGTCGTACACATCCGTGCCGGCTTCTCCTCCCGGAAAGCGATAGTAGAAAATGCCATAGTCCCTGCGCTCTTTCTTCAGTTGCTGCAACTCGGCATACGTGCGAAGATATCCCCATTCCTGTTCACGCAGACGAGGTTCCTCGCTGTATTCAAACTGGTTTCTCGGGAAACTGCGGGCTATGTTCTCAAAGGTGGAACGGGTACGCCAAAAGGGAGAGACATAAAAATACATAGACTCCTCGCCCACGAGTTCCCTCAACTTTTGCCCGGCTTCACGGGCCTGAGCTACTCCTTTTTCTGTCAGTTCAATGGTATAATCAGGCTCTGTGGCAAACTTGCTTTCGTCGGTATTGGCATGGCATTCTCCATGACGTATTAGAATAATTCGATGTGGTTTCATAAAAGATTTTTTATTTTATCATTCTTTTTCATCTTTCTAAATATGTACGATGTATAAAATGCAATATAGAAATTTTTTCTTACATTTGGCCATAAGATGTGATGAAACGATTCATATACATATTTATCACGCTGCTTTGGATGATTTCTTATGCCACGGCACAAGAGTCTCTTCCCTGCAGGGGAACCGCAACCACCGTATTGAACGTGCGTTCCGGACCCGGCACCAGCTATGCGCGCGTCGGACAGCTCAGTCGCGGACAGGAGGTCAATGTCATTCAGAAATCAAGCAACAACTGGGTACAGATTGAATTCGGTTCACAAAGGGGATATGCCTACTCCAAATACCTGAAATTCTCTCCTTTGCCCCAAAAGGCAAACTCTCCGCCTGCCAAATCGTCTTCCGGTTCTTCCTCATGGAGTTTCTGGTCAATAGTATGGAACATCATTACCTGGGGACTAGGTATTTATTTGGGACTGGTGGTGCTGTACTGGCTGCTGAAAATACTCATTATCTCCTATTTCATCGTATCGGCCAGCCTTACCTTTACGTTCAGGCTGTTGAGTCTTCCTTTCTTCTTTCTTAATGCCCTGCAGCGATACCTGGCAAAGCCCTGGTTTATCTTCTTCAAGAAAAACCGTTTCAGCAACGCCACCAATGAGAACCTGCGTTTCATTTTCTATTTCCTGCAATTCCCGTTCTATGTCCTGCTGTTTCCATTGAGAATTGTCAATGCTGTCTTTTTCAATCTCCTGGTACATTGTTCCTTCGAAATGTTCAATTATGTGATGGAAGTAATTTTACCCTCAGAAGACAAGGAAGGGCATGACGATTTTATCCGATGGATTTTGTTCTTACCCTACAGAATCATCAAATACGTGGTATGGCATGGCTCGCTGATCATCATTGAAAGCGCGATATGGACGGTAATAGAAGTCTTTTTACCTACTCTGACCCTCTTTCACGGTACCTCCAATGACGCAGCCGAATCCATCGTAGCGTGCCCTAATCGGGGAAGTTACCGGGGACGAGATGTAGGAATCTGGCGCGTAGGTGGCGGTAATTATGCTGGAAACGGCATTTATTTTGCACCGGCACGCAGTACGGCCCGACATTATTCCGCAGGAGCCATCATCGTCTGTCGCGTAACACTGGGAAGCACGCTCGACCTTGGCATGGCGCCTTATCATGTGTATTATCAATGCGGAAAGCCCAACGCGCTGGAAGCTACCCGCTGGGGACTGGAGAATAATTATGTGACGGGAGAATGGTGGCGTCCCGATGAAGGATGGTGGGAATACTGCATGTACGACTGGCAGAACCGCTACAACTACAGCTGGCGCATACGTCCGCTTTATGTAATCGATCTTGACAGCGGCTACATACAGCGCATCCCCGGTGGCATGTGCCACTGGCTTTTCCGGAAAATGGTCATCATGGACTTGCTAAATTCCATGCTCGGCGATTAAAAAAATGCGGGAAACGACTTGTCTACCGTTCCCCGCATTTTCATATTGTTTACAGCGCAGCCTTCAGAATGGAAAGGATGTCCTGTTCGTTCAGCGGAGCAAACGTGCCCGGTGCGTCCAGTCCCTCATTCACAGCAATGTGATGTGCCATTTCTTCCAGACGGGAATCGTCAATGCCTACCTCACGCAAGGTCATCGGCATGCCCAGACTCTTGAAGAACTGTGCGGTACGTGCGATGGTCTGCTCGGCAATTTCCGACGGATCCTGATCGGCAGCCAGTCCGAAGACGTTCACACCAAATTTCACGATGCGTTCCTGTGTGCGCTCGTTGAGCACGTGGCGCATCCAGTGTGGTGTAATGATGGCCAGACCTTCTCCATGCGTAATGTCATAATATCCCGACAAGGCATGTTCGATGCCGTGCATGGGCCAGGGAGAACCGCCGGTACCGAGGGCCAGCAGACCGTTGCAGCCAAAGGTGCAGGCATACATGATTTCGGCACGTGCTTCGTAATCGTCCGGTTTCTCCAGTGCAATCGGAGCATATTTCATCAGGGTCTTTACCAACGTTTCACAGAAACCGTCGGCCACGGAATTGGAGGCATGAGTGAAATACTGTTCCATCACATGGTTGATGGCATCGGCTACTCCTGCTGCCGTGTGCTTGGCATTGACCGTGAAGGTGTAGGTCGGGTCAAGGAAAGAGCAGGCCGGGAACAGATGCGGGTCGATATAAGCCACCTTGTCGTTGGTCTCTGTGCGGGAAATGACTCCTCCGGCATCGTACTCACTGCCTGTAGCGGCCAGGGTAAGGATGTCCACAATAGGCAGTGCAGCCAGCGTAGGAGCCTTGCCGATAATCAAGTCCCAGGTCTCGCCGTCGTATTTGGCACCTCCGGCAATGGCTTTCGAACAGTCGAGTACCGAACCGCCACCCACAGAAAGAATCACGTCAATCTGCTGTTCCTTGCAGATGCGTACGCCTTCCACTACACTGGTAGAGTATTTCGGGTTCGGCTCAATCCCACCCAGTTCAAAGATTTCAAAGTCTTTCAACAGTTCTTTCACGCGGTCGTACAGGCCGATACGTTTGATGCTTCCGCCACCGTATGTCAACAGGATGCGACGTCCGAACGGGCGCATCACCTCTGGCAGTCCAGCCACTACATCCCGGCCAAAAATCAGACGGGTCGGGGTTTGATAGTCAAAGTTCTTCATTGTTTGTTCCTTTTTGTCGTTTTAATTATGGATGTGGCAAAATTACGCAAAAGAAACCATAGACAATGATACAAATTACCGATGTTTCTACCCCAATGCTCGATTTTACATTTGTTTTATATCTGCCATTCTATAACACGGATATAGGTATTCCCGAGAATAAGTATTACATTTGCCCGAAAATAAAATTGACAGATGATGAAAGAAGAAGTGATAGAACTGGACACAGTGGATAAATACAACAAATTCTTCAAAGTGGAGACGTATCATCCCATGGTTACCGTGGTAGACCTTTCAAAGATTACTCAGCCTGCACAGCCATTTACCATAAATTATGGCATCTATGCCTTGTTTCTGAAAGATACGCTCTGCGGAGACATTACCTACGGCCGGCAGCCTTACGACTACCAGGAAGGAACCATTGTCTGTTTTGCACCGGGACAGGTGGCTTCCATCCACGCGCAGGAAGGAACGCGTCCCACCGGATACGGACTGCTCTTCCACCCGGATTTTATTCGCGGTACCCAACTGGGACATGACATCCGGAATTATTCTTTCTTCTCTTACGAAGCCCGCGAAGCCTTGCACCTCTCGGAAGAAGAACGGCACACGGTGATAGACTGCCTGCATAAAATCGATACGGAGCTGAAACGTCCTGCCGACAAGCACAGCCGGCGGCTGATTACGGCCAACATCGGACTGCTGCTGGATTACTGCATGCGTTTCTATGAGCGGCAGTTCACCACACGCGAAGCCTCCAACAAGGACATCATCGTACGTTTTGAGCAGCTGCTGGACGAATACTTCGACGGACAGACACCTCAGGAAGAAGGACTGCCTACGGTGAAATATTTTGCTGAACGGGTATTCCTCTCGCCCAACTATTTCGGCGACATGATTAGTAAGCAGACGGGGAAAACGGCGTCCGAGTACATCCAGTCAAAGGTAGTGGAAAGAGCCAAAGACATGCTGCTTTCTACCACCAAGCCCATGAGTGAGATTGCCTACAGCCTGGGCTTCCAGTATCCGCAGCACATGAGCCGCATGTTCAAGCGGCTGGTAGGTCACAGTCCCAATAAATACAGAACGCAGCAAAGGGGCTGAACCGTCTTTTTACTTGTTCTTCTGATTATCCTCCGCATACTTGGAAGGAGACACGCCAAACATATCCGTAAAATGCTTGCGGAACGTGGGCAGATCATTGAAGCCCACGCGCTCGGCTACCTCCGTGACCGGGAGACTGGTTTCCATCAGCAGGAATGCGGCCTGCGTCATGCGGATGTGGCGAATCAGTTCCACAGCCGACAGGTCGGTGTGCTGTTTCAGTTTGCGGTAGAGCGTAGCCTGACTCATGTGGAGTTCTCCGGCCAGCACTTTGACATTAAACTCGGGATTGCTGGCATGGCCCTCGATGCACGACAGCACCTGTTGCATGAACTCACTTTCGGTGCCTTCGGGTTTCTCTGCCGATACGGAAGAAGTATGTAGCAGCGTACGGGTGTAAATCTGCTTCAAGCGACGACGCATGTCGAGCAGATGGGCCACCTTGGCCAGCAGCACTTCCGGATTGAACGGTTTACGCACATAATCGTCGGCTCCACGATAAGAAGCTTCCACACTGTCCTTATCCTCTGCCTTGGCCGTGAGCAGCAGAATGGGAATGTGAGCCGTTTCCTTCCGCTTGCGCAACTCGGCACAGCAGGTAAAGCCGTCCATCACCGGCATCATTACATCCGACAGTACCAGGTCGGGCACTTGTTCTACGGCCACCTTCACTCCCTCTTCCCCGTTCTCCGCTTCCAGTACCCGATAGTATTTCTTCATCAGGTCGCGCAGGTAACGGCGCATGTCGGTATTGTCTTCTATGATAAGCACCGTCTGGCGGGCGGCGGTACGTTCTTCCTCCGTTTTCTGTGAGGTTTCTTCCGCTTCCGGCAACAGCATCAGGTCTGAGATATTTTCTCTTCCCTTTTCTTTATCATCCGCGTCCGGAGTTTCATCCCACGTGCAGTCGTCTTCTTCGAAATGCGATTTTCCTTCGGGCAGGTACACAGCGAACGATGTTCCTTTTCCCGGTTCACTCTCCACGTTCACTCGTCCGTGATGCATCTCCACGATGTGCTTCACGATTTTCAGTCCCACTCCCATGCGGGTAGAAACTGACGGATCTGCATCGCCGGTTACGAAAGGCTCAAAAATATGCTGCAGCAATCCGGCATCTATTCCTTTTCCGGTATCCGTCACCGAAATGCAGCAGAAAGGTTTCTGATCGAACTCCTTCCGTTCTACCGAGAGACTGATTTTTCCTCCTTCGGGTGTGTATTTAAAGGCATTCGAAATCAGATTCTGAATGACCGATGAAAGTTTCTCCCGGTCGGCCCATATCGTAATATGTTCCGACCCCTGCACCCATGCATACGTTATCCGGCGTTCGGCCGCCAGCGGCTGAAAACCTTCTGCCACATCCCTCATCAGGGATAGCACGTCTACCGCAGACAGACGCAGTTTCACCATGCCCGCTTCTGCTTTCTGGATATACAGCAAACGGTCGGTCAGGGTATGCAGTCCTTCGGCATACTTGAACATGACGGACAGACGACTATAAAACGGATGTGCGGGTGTAATTTTGGAGAGCAGTTCACGCAGCGGAGACAAGATAAGGGTAAGCGGAGTGCGCAGTTCATGGGCTGCCATCGTGAAGAAAGCCTCACGCTCCTTGCGAAGTTCCACTTCCTTGTTTCGTTCCATATTGACCGTAAACAGTTCATGATCCAGGCGCAGTTCATATTGTATCCGCTTTTGCTTCAATCGCACACGATGCAGGTAAATCAACACGATACTAATCAAGCCAGCTGCCACAAGCAGACGGAACCAGAGAGTTTCACTCCAGTGAGGAGCAATCACCACCTTCAGGATACTGACATCCCCTTCACTCTGGTCCTGGAAAATGGTCTTCACCTGAAAGGTATAGGTACCGGCCGGCAAACGGTCATACGAGATTTTTTCTCCTTCATCGGCCATAATCCATTCCTCCTGATAAGGATACAGGCGGAAAAGGTATTTCTGAAGTTTGGTCAGATAGAGCAAGTTAGTAAACAGCAGGGAGAAACTGCGGTTTTCATGTGTCAGGTGCAGTTCGGAAGTATAAAGCAACGACTGGGGCAACACCACCTGCCCGTTGACCTTCTGCCCGATTTGCACGGGAGTATGGTTCACTTCCAGGTCGGTAAAAATCACCAGCCCCTTTTCCTTCGGATAATTAAAGCGAAGGTCGGAAGGACGGAAATAGGTCAGCATGCTGTGGTTTCCCCAGAAAAGAAAGTCCTTGCCGAAAAAGACGGAGCGGTTGCTACCCGAAATATAATAGTTATAGAATGACTGCAAATGACGGCTCAGGCGGGAAATACCGGAGTTGGAGCCTACCCAAAGAGAGTGGTCATTGTCTTCGGCCAGTGCGGTCACAAAATTGCTGCACAACCCCTGGGCGGTAGTATAACGGGTCAGGATGCTGTCTCCTTCCGGCGAACAGGCCACCAGACCGCTTCCGGCGTATCCTGCCCACAGTTTCTTGTCTGTCCCATACAGCAGGGCACGGACTTCGATTTCCGTATCCGGCATACCGGCCCTGGCTTCGTATCCGGCATGTGTCCGCAGCACCTTGGTACCGCTCATCCACAGCCGAAGCAAGCCTCTTCCGGTTCCCAGCCATAAAGTCTGATTATCACCGGCCGCCAACGCACGTATATGGATATGATCCGGGATTTGCGGATTACTCCAGCCGATGTGCGTTGAAGTTCCCCGCTGAAAATCCACCCAGTACAGGCCGTCGCTGGTACCCGCCCAGCACTGTTCGTCCGAAACCATAAGCAGGCTCCATACCACTGGAGAAGGCTGTCCGAGAGTGCCAATCCGCATGTCATCCCATTTCCGGTCTTTTCCGTAACGAAGCACCCGTCCGTCCTGCGTACCGAACCAAAAACCTCCATTCTTGTCCGGCGAACTGCAAAGCACGGTTTTCAGGCCCGGAATGCCGGTATCAAACGATTCAAACGACAGCGAATGTGATACGTCAAAAGGCTGCGTGCTCCGCAACACTCCCTTGTGAAACGTAGCCAGCCAGACGTAACCATCTTCGTCCATCTGGATGCCACAGATTTCATTGGAACGGGTCTGTGCATACTGGTGATAAAACAGCTGGCGCAAGTCGGAAAACAGCACCCCTCCTCCTTCGGTGCCAATCCACAACAATCCTTCCTCGTCGTAATAGCCCGAAATCATGCGTGTCTCGAAATATTGTTTTCCGTTATGAATGAAAGACTGAAAATCGCGCAACTTGATTGCCCGTTCCGGCGTAAGACTCAACAAAGTATATCCGTTCCATGTAACGGCCAGGTACCGGGAATTCCCTATCGGGAGCAAACGAAAGACATCGTTATGCGACAGCTGCTCCCCCATTCTTTCTGAAATATACTGCCAGTGATGCAACTTTCCGTTTGTCAGGTCGTAACCATACAATCCGTCACCCACGGTAGGAATCCAGATGAACGAATCATCGTTCAGCAAAGAAGATACCCACCTGCCGGACGACAACTGCCCGTCACAGACTTTCTTCAACTGCCTTTGTCCGGGCGTAAAACGATAGACAGTTCCATTCCGGCTTGCACAATACAGCATCTTCCCGTCTTCTCCCATACACAGCACCACAAACGGATCACTCTGTGAATTGTTCACCACATGACGCACAGAGACAAACGCTGTGTCCTGCACAAAGGAGGACGGGAAATTCACTTCCGACAATTCACCGGAAGATACGCCCCAGCAACTGCCGTCAGAATCGGCCACAAAATCGGCGAACATCACAGGCTGTTTGCTCACCGAATCGCACACTGGAAGAAAGCGTTCGTATTTCTTGTCGAACAAGAACAGGTTCTGTTCCGAACGGAGAAGCAGGTAATCCGTATCCAGCGATACTACCCTGTCTATTCTCCGGTAAGAGATTCCCGGCATCCGGAACACTTTGAAGGTACGTCCGTCGTAACGGTTCAGTCCGCTGCCGGTTCCGAACCACATGAATCCCTCCGTATCCTTTGCCACGGAATGAATGTCATTGTCCGACAATCCGTCGTTCATGTTCAATACCTGAAAATCCTTCTCGGAAAGTGTCTGTGCACCCGCCGGAAGAAGCGAGAAAATACAAAGAAAAGATACAATGAGCAGGCAGTATATATTTTTCATTTCTCAGATTAAGCTATGTAATGGTTGCGCAAAGAAACAAAAATCTTGTCTAAAAAGTCAGAATACCGGTAAAAAAAACAGTTTTTACCCCCATAAAAACGCAGATAAGAAGAATACCGACTGTTAATGCAACGTTTACCCACTGCCCTTACACCATTTATTTCGGAGATTTGCAACAGGAAAACCTGAAAACTTGTTTAACCATCTATATATAAACTTTAATCTTAAAACCATGAGTCACATGAAAACACAATTCATCTCTCTGCTCATAGCTTTGCTGGCGGGACTATTACCACTGCAAGCGCAACAGGTGAGCATCTCCGGAATTGTTACAGACAAGAAACTGAATGAGCCCATCATCGGAGCTTCAGTAGTAGTTAAAGGTACAAGCAACGGTTGTATCACCGACCTGGACGGAAACTTCCAGCTGAACAACGTTGCCTCAGGAAGTACATTAGTAGTTTCCTACATCGGTTATCAAACCCAGGAAATCCCCGTACAAAAAGGAAAGACTTCTTATCAGGTCACTTTGTCGGAAGATACTCAGACACTCGATGAAGTGGTAGTAGTAGGTTTCGGTACACAGAAGAAAGTGAACCTGACCGGTGCCGTGGCCACAGTCGACACCAAGGCTTTGGAATCAAGACCTGTGTCACAAGTGGGACAGGCATTGCAGGGTACCGTGCCGGGACTAAACTTATCAACTGCTGACCTGGGTGGACAGCTCGGACAATCCATGAAAGTAAACATCCGTGGAACAGGAACAATCGGTACCGGTTCAAAGGGTGAACCTCTTATCTTGATTGACGGTATGGAAGGAAATATGAATACTCTGAACCCGGAAGATATTGAAAGCATCTCCGTACTGAAAGACGCTGCATCTTCTTCTATCTACGGTTCACGTGCTGCCTTCGGTGTAATCTTGATCACTACCAAGAAAGGTAAAGCTGGAAAAATGACCATCAACTACAACAACAGTTTCCGTTATTCCGGTCCGACCAACCTGCCGAATCAGCTCGATTCTTACCGCTTTGCCAACTTCTTCAACGAAGCAGCCGTAAACCAGGGTGATAAAATTATTTTCGACGAAGAAACTATCGGACGTATTCAGGACTACATGGCAGGTAAAATCACTACCACTACCATTCCTAACGGCAGCAACTGGCATTTCCATGAAAAAGCCAATGACAACGTCAACTGGTACAAAACACATTTCACCTGGGCCTGGAGTCAGGAACACAACCTCAGCATGAGCGGAGGAACCGAAAAACTACAATATTATGTATCGGGAAGTTATCTGAACCAGAACGGTAACCTGCGCTACGGTAATGATAACATGAAACGTTACAATCTGAGTGCAAAAATCAACACAAAAATTAATAAATATATTGATTTCAACCTGAGCACAAAATTCATCCGCTACGACCTTGACAACCCAATTTATCTGGAAGAAGGCAGCTTGCTGTATCATGACATTGCCCGTATGTGGCCGACAATGCCATTTAAAGATCCGAACGGACACTATATGCGCAACGGAAAGCTGGCACAGCTGACTGACGGCGGTCGTTCCAAAACACACAACGATGACATCTATCTGCAAGGACAGGTGATACTCCACCCGCTCAAGAACTGGAATATCTATGCAGAAGCTGGCATGCGCGTCATTAACCAGAACAAGCAAGTGAACCTGAACAAGATTTATGAATATGACATCAACGACAATCCTGTAGAACTGGCATTCAGCGGTAGCTATGCACCGGGAGCCACTTTTGCCCGCATGAACTACCTGAATAGCAACTTCTACACCACTTCTTTCTATACCGATTATACCCTCGAGAAGAATGACCATTACCTGAAAGTAATGCTGGGTATGAACACAGAAGAATACATTGTACGTTCTCTGTCGGCACAGCGCAGTGATGTCATTTCAGGACTGATTCCGGAAATCAGCGCTTCGGTAGGTGAAGATAAAATCAACAATGACGACAATAATCCTACCCAATACAGAAACTGGGCTACCGCCGGGTTCTTCGGACGTATCAACTACTCTTATAAAGAACGCTATTTGTTTGAAGCCAACCTCCGTTACGACGGTTCTTCACGTTTCCTTCGCGACCAGCGCTGGAACCTCTTCCCGTCATTCTCTTTCGGATGGAACATGGCACACGAATCATTCTTTGCTCCGCTGACCAAAGTTATCAATACGTTCAAACCACGTGTATCATGGGGTATGCTGGGTAACCAGAACACCGATGAGTTCTATCCGTTCTATCTGACACAAAATGTAGTAGCCAATGGCGGAAGCTGGCTGATGGGCGGTGTACGTCCTACTATTTCCGGTGTGCCAGGACTGGTCAGCAGTACACTTACCTGGGAAAAGATTTACAATACCAATATTGGTTTTGACTTCGGATTGCTTAACAACCGCTTGACAGGTTCATTTGAATATTTCATCCGCCGTACCAAAGGTATGGTAGGTCCTCCGGCTGAAATCGGTGCTGCACTGGGTACTACACTGCCTAATACCAATAATGCCGAACTGGAAAACAAGGGATGGGACTTGAACATCTCCTGGAGAGACCGTATCGGACAAGTAAACTACGATTTGGGCTTCAACCTTTCCGACAATCGTGCAAAAGTGAAAAAATATCCGAATGCATCAAAAGCTATCTATCAGGCCGACGGTGTAACCTATGCTTACTACGATGGAAAGACTATCGGTGAAATCTGGGGATATGAAACTCAGGGTATTGCACAGAGCGACCAGCAGATGCAGGAATGGCAGGCTGCAAACGATCAGAGCAAACTGGGTTCTCAGTGGGGCGCTGGTGATATCATGTACAAGGATTTGAACGGTGACAAAGTGGTTGACGATGGTTCCAAGACAGTAGACGACCACGGTGATTTGAGAGTTATCGGTAACAGCGAACCTCGTTTCAACTTTGGTCTTCACCTTGGTGCCGACTGGAAAGGCTTCGATGTACAGATGTTCTTCCAGGGTGTATTGAAACGCGATCTCTGGCTCAGCGGTCCGTTATTCTGGGGAGCTGACGGAGGAGAATGGCAGTCTGTAGGTTACGAAGAACACCTCGATTACTGGCGTCCGCAAAACACAACTTCTATCTTCGGTCCGAACGCAGATGCCTACTACCCGAAAGCTTATATCGGCGACAAAGGAGATAAAAACAAACTAACACAGACCGGTTACCTGCAAAACGGAGCTTACATGCGTATGAAGAACCTGCAAGTGGGTTACACCTTCCCGAAAGCATGGACCAGCAAAGTCAATATCGAAAAAGTACGCGTGTACTTCAGTGCAGAAAACCTGTTTACCATCAGCGGTATTGCTGATATGTTCGACCCTGAGGCCATTGCAGCCAACGGATGGTCCAGCGGAAAAACTTATCCGCTTTCACAGACCTTCTCATTCGGTATCAACGTGACACTCTAACCCTTAAACATTTGAACGAACCATGAAAAAAAATATATTATTCGCCATTGGAATGACAGCCCTGGCCTGCTCCTGCAACGATTTTCTGGACAGAGAGCCAATGGATGCAGTACCTGTAGAAAAATATTTGCTCAGTGAAAATGACCTGGCAGCCTATACGGCCAACCTATATAACTCACTGCCTTCGCATAAACCCGGAGTGTACGACATCGGTGTCTTCGCAACCGATAACAACAGTGACAACCAGGCAGCTTCCAACCCGGAAAAGCTGTTCGTAAAAGGTGAAAACCGTGTAGCACAATCAGGAGGTGCCTGGAACTTCAGCGAAATCCGTTCGGCCAACTACTTCATCAACCGCGTACGTCCGTTGCTTGAAGCCGGTGAGCTAGGTGGCAATGAAGCCAACAACAAACATTATCTGGGTGAAGCCTATTTCTTCCGTGCATTCTATTATGCCAACAAGCTGGACTCACTGGGCGACTTCCCCATTATCAAGACAACCATTGCCGACAATTATGAAGCAGTAAAACAAGCCAGCCAGCGCCGTCCGCGCAACGAATTGGCCCGCTTCATCATTGAAGACCTTGACTCAGCTTACTACTTTATGTCGAACACTCCTCCGGCCAGTAACCGTCTGACCAAGGATTGTGCAGCCTTGCTGAAGAGCCGTGTAGCCCTGTTCGAAGGTACATGGGAAAAATACCATAAAGGTACGGCACGCGTTCCGGGCGGACCGGGATGGCCAGGTGCACAGAAAGACTATCTAAAAAACTTTACCATCGACATTGATGCGGAAATCAGCTATTTTCTGAACGAGGCCAAAAAAGCCGCCCAGATTGTAGCCGATAACTATCCACTTTACAATGACTATCCGGCTTTGTTCAACAGCAACTCATTGAGTTCCATGCCCGAAGTCTTACTGTGGAGAGCTTACGATGCCAACCTGACACCAGCTGTGAACCACTTCGTAGTGGGCTATCTGCAACGTAACGGAGGCGGAAACAGTGGCTACACCCGCAGCATGATTAATACCTACCTGATGCAAAACGGACTTCCTATCTATGCTGCTGGTACAGATTACAAAGGCGACCGCACTTATCAGGATGTAGCAGAAGGACGTGACCCGCGTCTGACTTACAATACCCTGATGCCGGGCGACATGCTGACTGAAAAGGCTGCCATGACCGAAGCCATCATTGACGGAGCCGGATATTACTATCGTGCCCCGATTACAGAAATGGCTGAAAACCGCAGCACAACCGGTTATTCCATTAAGAAAGGTTTGAATACCGATCCTTCACAAGGTCCTACCTTGCCGTCTACTACCGCATGTGTCATCTTCCGCGCAGCTGAAGCTTATCTTAACTACATGGAAGCAGACTATGAACTGAACCACTCGCTTGATGCGAAAAGTAAAGGATACTGGGAAGCCATCCGCAGACGTGCCGGTATGGATACCGACTACGAAAAGACTAACCGCAATACAGATTTGACGAAAGAAATCGACCTGGCACGCTACTCAGGCAATAATCTGGTAGACGTTACGCTCTACAATATCCGTCGTGAACGCCGCGTGGAACTGGCTGCCGAAGGATTCCGCCTGCGTGACCTCCGCCGCTGGTGTGCACTCGACAAGATGCAGAACTATCAGGTAGAAGGATTCAACCTGTGGGCAGAGAACTACAAGCGCTATGCCACTCCGGATGCCGGCATCAACGGACAGAATTTCGACAAAGCACTGACTGTTATCGACTTGAAAGAAGCCGGTACAGAAGGAGCCAACGTTTCTGCCAAGAGCGATGGAGACTACCTGCTTCCGTACCGTGTCATTTCCAGCAACATTGCCTATAACGGTTACAACTGGAACCCGAACCGTTACCTCTTCCCCATTGCTTTCGATCATTTCCGTCTGACAACCGAAGTGGAAGGTTCAGGTGACTATACTTCCTCTCCTATCTATCAGAATCCGGGATGGAAGATTGAAACAAACAGTTTGCCCGAAGGCGAATAATAATATCCCAACCTTGTAAACCCCAAAGGAGAAGTTCTTATGAAGATCACTTTTTCCCCTGTAATCTTCTTAAAAACTTCTCCTTTTCCGATTTTTCTCCTACCTTTACCTCCATTGATATGAAACTGACACTACTCGTTTATACCTCTGCCTTAGGTGCCGTACTTCCGTTCTCGGCATGTTCCCGTCCGGATTCCAGGCCCTCGCGTCCCAACCTGGTCTTCATCATGGCCGACCAGTTCAGGGGCGATGCCATGGGATGCATGGGAAAGGAACCCGTACAGACTCCGAACCTCGACCGTCTGGCTTCCGAAGGAATCCTCTTCACCGATGCCGTGAGCAGCTATCCGGTATCATCGCCCGCACGGGCCATGCTGATGACGGGAATGTATCCGGCAGCCAACGGGGTGACAGGCAACTGCAACTCACAGAATACCCCCTACGGCGTGGAGCTTTCGAAAGAGGCTGTATGCTGGAGCGACGTGCTGAAGGAAGAAGGGTATCGCACGGCCTACATCGGCAAGTGGCACCTCGATGCCCCGTACCGCCCCTACGTGGATACGTACAACAACAAGGGAGAAGTGGCCTGGAACGAATGGTGTCCGCCTGAACGCCGGCACGGGTTTGACAAGTGGATTGCTTACGGCACGTACGACAATCACCTGAAACCGATGTACTGGGATACGAAATCCGGACGGGAGGAGTTCTACTACGTCAACCAGTGGGGACCTGCCTACGAGGCCGACCGCGCCATCGAGTTCATCCGTACGGAAGGCACAAAAACCGACCGTCCCTTTGCCATGGTGGTGTCTATGAATCCCCCGCATACGGGCTACGAACTGGTGCCCGAAACCTACAAGCGGCTGTACGACTCGCTCGATGTGGAAGCCCTGGCCCGACAGTTGCCCTACATTCCGGAAAAGGGAACTCCTGAAGGCGACTACTTCCGCGAAAACATCCGCAACTACTACGCCTGCATCACCGGAGTAGACGAACATGTGGGACGCATCGTCCAGGCCCTGAAAGACTGCGGTGTGTACGACAATACCCTCATCGTCTTCACCTCCGACCACGGCGTCTGCATGGGCGGACACGGAGTAGAAGGCAAGAACGTGTTCTACGAAGAATCCATGCGCATCCCCATGATTTGCTGCTGGAAGGACAAGCTGCATCCGCAGAAGAGTGACCTGCCCATGGCGTTTGCCGACCTGTATCCCACCCTGCTCTCGCTCATGGGAATGGAAGCACAGATACCGGCATCCGTACAGACACACAACTGGGGGCCACTGTTGCTAAACGAGGAAATACAAACACCTGAGGAGGCTTTCCAGCCTTATTACTTCTGCGTGCCTTCGGATTCTACTTCCGGCCGACGCGGCATCCGCACCGCACGCTACACGTATGTGACAGAGGTAGAAGAAGGCCAGCCCACGCACGTATGGCTGTATGACCGGCTTCACGACCCGAGCCAGCTGCACAACCTTGCGGAAAGCCAGCCGGCTCTTTGTGATTCACTGAAACGAACTCTTTCTTCATGGCTCGAACAGACCCATGACCCATTTGAAAAATATTTGAAACCATGAATATGAAAAAGACATTACTGACACTACTGACACTGTTCGCCCTCTGCGCGACCACTACCGCAGCCCGTAATACCGACTACGAAGGTCCCCGCCCGGCTCCTCACCAGCTTAAATGGCACGAAGCCGAACTGGGCGTGGTATTCCACTACGACCTGCACGTATTCGACGGACTGGTGTACGGGCAAGGCAACAACCGTATCAACCCGATTGAGGACTATAACATTTTTCATCCCGACCAGCTCGACACCGACCAGTGGATTCAATCGGCCAAGGCTGCCGGAGCCAAGTTTGCCATCCTCACTGCCACCCATGAAACCGGTTTCGGACTTTGGCAGAGCGACGTGAATCCTTACTGCATGAAGGCCCTGAAATGGCGCGACGGAAAGGGTGACATCGTGCGCGACTTCGTGAACTCCTGCCGCAAGTACGGTGTGCAACCGGGCATCTACATCGGCATCCGCTGGAACTCCCTGCTGGGTATCCACAACTTCAAGGCAGAAGGCGAAGGCGAGTTTGCCCGCAACCGCCAGGAGTGGTACAAGCGCCTGTGCGAAAAGATGGTGACGGAACTCTGCACCCGCTACGGCGAACTCTTCATGATCTGGTTTGACGGCGGTGCCGACGATCCGAAAGGTCTGGGCCCCGACGTAGAACCCATCGTGAACAAGTACCAGCCAAACTGCCTGTTCTATCACAACGTGAACCGTGCCGACCTGCGCTGGGGCGGTTCGGAAAGCGGTACCGTAGGCTACCCCTGCTGGTCGAGCTTCCCCTACCCGTACAGCCACAGCAACGCTACCGACGGAGTAACCGACCACAATAAGCTGCTGGCACACGGCGACCCCAACGGCAAGTTCTGGGTGCCTGCCATGGCCGACACACCTCTGCGCGGATACAACGGACGCCACGAATGGTTCTGGGAACCGGGTGACGACGACAAGGCCGTCTATCCGTTAGCCAACCTGATGGAGATGTACGAAAAGTCAGTCGGCCGCAATGCCACGCTGATGGTGGGACTTACCCCGAACCCCGACGGAGTGATTCCAGAAGGTGACGTACGCCGTCTGCAGGAATGGGGTGCCGAAATCAACCGCCGCTTCGGCCAGCCGTTAGCAGCGACTTCGGCCACCGGCAAGAAGAAAGTATCGCTCTCGCTCGGCAAGGTACAGCCCGTCAACTATTACCTGATTCAGGAAGACATTACCGGCGGCGAACGCATCCGTGCCTACCGGGTAGAAGCCCAGGTGAACGGCAAGTGGACTACCGTGGCCAAAGGTACTTCCGTGGGGCACAAGCGCATTGAATCCTTCCCTGCCGTAGAAGCCAAATCCTTCCGTCTGGTAGTAGAAGAATGCACGGCTGAACCCCTCATCCGAAACTTTAGCGTTTATCACGTAAATCCTTAATCTAAAGAAAGATATTATGAACAAAAATCTTTTAGCACTTCTCGGGATAGCCCCCGTGATTTCCCCGTTGCATACCCTGGCCAACGACCGTCCCGACCCGCGTCCGAACATCATATTCTTCCTGGTGGACGACATGGGATGGCAGGACACTTCACTGCCTTTCTGGACAGAGAAGACCATGTACAACGAACGTTACGAAACTCCTAACATGGAGCGTCTGGCCCGTCAGGGAATGATGTTCACGCAGGCCTATGCCTCGAGCATCAGCTCGCCCACCCGCTGCAGTCTGATGACCGGAGCCAATGCGGCCCGCCACCGGGTGACCAACTGGACCTTGCAGAAGAACAAGACCACCGATGCCCAAAGCGAGGTGCTGCAACTTCCCGACTGGAACTACAACGGCATTGCGCAGGTGGAAGGTACAAACCACACCTTCGTGGCCAAGTCGTTCGTGCAATACCTGAAAGACAGCGGCTACCACACCATCCACTGCGGAAAGGCACACTGGGGAGCCATCGACACTCCGGGAGAGAACCCCTGCCACTTCGGCTTTGAAACGAACATTGCCGGTCATGCGGCAGGCGGACTGGCTACCTACCTGAGTGAACTGAACTACGGACACGACGAGAAAGGTAATCCCACCTCGCTCATGTCGGTCCCAGGACTGGAGAAATACTGGAAAACAGGTACCTTCGTTACCGAAGCCCTGACACAAGAAGCCCTGAAAGCCCTCGACAAGGCCAAGGAATACAACCAGCCGTTCTACCTCTATATGTCGCATTATGCCATCCACATCCCTATCGACAAGGATATGCGCTTCTATGACAAGTACAAGAAGAAAGGCATGTCGGACAAGGAAGCGGCCTATGCCTCCCTCATCGAAGGCATGGACAAGAGTCTGGGCGACATCATGGACTGGCTGGAAAAGAACGGAGAAGCCGACAATACCATCATCCTGTTCTGTGGTGACAACGGAGGATATGCCACCGGTACCGGATGGAGAGATGAGCCGCTCTACACGCAGAATGCTCCCCTAAACTGCGGGAAAGGCTCTGCCTACGAAGGCGGTATCCGCGAACCGATGATTGTGAGCTGGCCGGGCGTGACTCAACCCAATACCCGCTGCGACAAATATGTCATCGTGGAAGATTATTTCCCCAGCATCCTCGAAATGGCCGGCATTACCGACTGGAAGGCACCGCAGACCGTGGACGGCGTAAGCTTCGTGCCCCTGCTCAAGCAGACCGGCGACCCGTCGGAAGGCAGAAGCCTTTACTGGAACTGTCCGAACCTGTGGGGCGAACAAGGCCCGGGCATCGGCGTAACCTGCACCGTACGTCAGGGAAAATGGAAGCTGATTTATTTTTACGAAACGGGCAAGAAGGAACTGTATGACATTCCGGCCGACATCAGCGAAAAGCACAACCTGGCCGAACGCTATCCGGACGTAGTGAAATCCCTCTCGGCCAACCTCGGCGAGTTCCTCCGCAGCTCCGGTGCACAGCGCCCATCGTTCAAAAAGACCGGAAAACCGTGCCCCTGGCCGGACGAAATCTGACCCTCGAAAAAACGCCTTTGCGTTTCAATAAAAACGCAAGTGCATTTCAAACAAAACGTCCTTGCGTTTGGATTGAAACGTAAGGACGTTTTACCGAAAACTCCTTTACGTTTTATTTCAAGCGTAAAGGAGTTTTTTTCGGAGTATACCCCCCGTATTTTTCAATGGTTCTCACCACATCGTAACTCCCAGAAAGCTACGGCCGAAGCAGCTGCCACATTGAGCGAATCTACTCCGTGTGCCATGGGAATACGTACCACATAGTCCGCTCCCTCGATGGCAGTTTCCGGCAGTCCGTCGCCTTCGGTACCCATCACCAGGGCCAGTCGCGGTTCCTCCTTCAGCGGCGGATAATCCAGTGGTACGGAACGGTCGGTCAGCGCCATGGCTGCCGTACGGAAACCTAATTCTTTCAATCGCTCCAGCGGACGGTCTACCCACGTCCAGGGCACCAGAAACACCGACCCCATCGACACGCGTACCGCCCGACGGTTCAGCGGATCGCACGAATCCGTGGTCAACAGTACGGCATCGATACCCAGTGCGGCTGCCGAACGGAAGATGGCCCCGATGTTGGTGGTATCCACCACCCCATGAATAACCACTACCCTGCGTGCTCCACGGCATACTTCTTCCACCGGACGCGGAGCCGGACGCCGCATGGCACACAGCACACCCCGCGTCAGCGTATAACCGGTGAGTCGGGCCAACAGTTCCCGGTCGCCCGTATAGACCGGCAGATGCGCCATGCGCTGCACAATGTCCGCTGCATCACCCGTAAGATGCTTCCGCTCACAGAGCAAGGACACGGGTTCATAGCCGGCCTCCAGCGCCACCCGAATCACTTTCGGGCTTTCGGCGATAAAGATGCCCCGCTGCGGGTCAATGCGGTTGCGCAACTGGGCTTCGGTCAGGGTGCTGAACACTTCCACTCCGGGATGCTCCAGCGAGGTGATTTCGATAACGGGCATAACGTAGACTTTTTTGAATGAACCGCAAAGTTACGACATCTGCCGCACATTCCAAGAATCACCCCACGGGAAAATCAGGTATCCCATTCACTCTGCTGCCGTATCCAGCAACGGAGCTTCCTCTTCCTCCGGTCCACGAGGTCCCGGCCCCGGTCTCTCTCCTTCCGGCATCGGAGGCAATACCTGCGGCTGCGGTTTCACGGTCTGCCAGGTGGCATACTGTTCTTCGGTGAGAATCTTGCGGATTTTCTTCTCCCGCTTTTCCTGCTCCTTCTGCATCTTCTCGGCATGCTCCTTCATCCGTTCTTCCGGATTCATGCCCTCTGGAGCTCCTCCCATTCCGGGAAATCCTCCACCCTGCGGCGGCATTCCACCTCCCATCGGGGGTCTTCCACTCATGGGAGGCTGTCCGTTCATTCCTCCCGGGTGACGTTGCATCATGGCTTCCACTTTTTCCTTTTCTTCCTTCAGGAACAACTTGTAAATCTTCTTGTACTGTTTCTCCGTCAGGTTCAGTGCCTTATCCATCTCGTCGGTCCGTTGCTGAGCCGCCTTCTCCGGATTGGGCACTTCCTTCTTCTGCACTTTCTCCTGCGGGTCATCGTAGCGGACGTTCGCACTTGCACTCAAAGGTGCACACATCAAGGCCATTCCGCAGGCCATCCACACAATTTTCTTCATCTTACTTACAATTTAAATGAAAACTAATCGGAAACAAATGTAGAAGTCGCCTGCAATTTTTAAAAATAGAATCCACCAAATGCGGTTTTCTGCCTACCAATTGGAAAGAAATCTCGTATCTTTGCCCTCAGTTTAACCAATCACACACGCCTTTATGGAAAAAGAAACAATACCAACCTGTGTGGACTGCGGCACACAGAACTGCAAATACAAAGACCGCACCTATCCTGATTTCTGTCCCACGGAAAATCTGAAGGAGGAAGACCGCCAGTGGGCGCTGGAGCGTTACGACGAGGGACGCAACCGCGAGATTATGATTGCCAGTGCGGAAGTGGAATACGAAGGCTACTGCCAGTGGACCCGCGTGCAGGAAATCATGGAATTTGCCCGGAAAATCGGTGCGCACCGCATCGGCATTGCCAACTGCATCGGCCTCATCCGCGAAGCCCGTATCTTTGCCCGCATCCTCCGTGCCAACGGCTTCGAGGCTTACTCGGTCATCTGCAAGGTAGCCGGTCAGCCCAAAACGTCGATGGGCATCCCCGCACAATGTGAAAGTATCGGTGCCGCCATGTGCAACCCGATTCTGCAAGCCCGTCTGCTGAACGAAGCACATACCGACCTGAACGTGGTAATCGGTCTCTGCGTGGGACACGACAGCCTGTTCTACAAATACTCGGATGCTTACGTCACTACCCTCGTAACCAAGGACCGTGTGACAGGCAATAACCCGACGGCAGCACTGTATACGGCAGATTCTTATTACCGGAAGAAGTTTTTTGGAGGGAAATAAAAGACTCTGACTAATAGTATATAAAAAAGGGAAGCAGCACATCGATACGCCGCTTCCCCTTTTTATAATATTCTATTTCAATCACGCTACAATCCACCGCTCAATGCTTCGTGTCTCGTCACTGAAGTTTACTCCCACCTTTATCACCTTCCGCCCATCGGAAGCAAAGGCTGAGGCATACCCTTTCTCCTCTATCTGCTGCATGGCCTCCTCGGCAGTACCATTCAACTTGAACTCCATTACGTAGATGTAATCGGAAGTCTTGAGCACTAAATCTACCCGACCACGCGATGTACGGTATTCCACCTCGGTGTGGAAACCCATCAACTTGAACACAATGTAAAGGATGTTCTGGTAATGCACCTCGCGGTCACGGGCCAACTCATAAGGAGTATCATCGAAGAAGGTCTGCAGGCGGCTCAGGAAACCGTCCACATCACCCTTGCGAACCTCACCCACAAAGCACTGGATTTCATAAGGAGACTTGCTGATGCTCACAGACGCATAGTGAGGAAGCAGGAAACGGAGAAAACCCTGCTCCACCTCCCGGTTCGGAAAACCGAGGGTATAGTTCTCAAACTCCGCGTTATAGTCCTTGATGGTCAGGTAGCCGCTCTGATAGATGACCGGTACCGGATCGGTAGAAGCCGCATCGATGGAATCCAGCACCGGACCGCTGGTTACGATGTGTTCAATCTCTTCCACCGGATAATGATGAAGTTTCATCAACTCTACCAGATAAGTCGGGGTACCCGTCTCAAACCAATAGCTGCCTATCTGTTTCTTGGCGAAGGTATTCAACAAGCTGAAAGGATTGTACATGCCTACCGACTTATAGCAGAAGTGATAACCGTCGTAGTTTTCCTTCAGCAGTCCACAAGCTTTGGTATAATCTACGCCCAGTGCATCAGCAAGCGAATGAATGTCCTCGTCAAAATACTGATGAAGTTCGGCATCACTGATACCGCAGAGTTCCGCATAGCGATTGTCCATGGAGATGTCCATCAGGTTATTCAAATCACTGAACACGCTTACCTTGCTGAACTTCGTTACGCCCGTCAGCATGGCAAAATGAATAGAACCGTCGCACGACTTGAGGGCACCGTAAAAAGCTTTGAGTGTGTTACGGAATTTTGTCTGCAGTTCCGGATTTGTGATGGCCTGAAGCATCGGTTTGTCATACTCATCAATCAGAATCACCACCTTTTGTCCCATTTTCTTCGCAGCCCGACGAATAACTCCTTCGAAACGGGTCGCCACGGAATACTCATCCGGGTTATGGCCATACTCTGCTTCCCACTGCTTCAGCGTCAGCTCCAGCTTGTTTTCCAGACTTGCTTCCGTATCATACTTTTCCGTATTCAAATCCATGTGAAGCACCGGATGCACCGTCCAGTCCTTTTCCAGACTTTCCATGGCAAGCCCTTTGAACAGCTCACGCTTTCCCAGAAAATAAGCCTCCAATGTAGAAATCATCAGACTCTTACCGAACCGTCGGGGACGGCTCAGGAAATAATACTTCCCTGTCTGTACCAGATTATATAAAAGCAAAGTCTTGTCTACATAAATATATCCCCTGCTGCGGAGATCTTCGAAATTCTGTATGCCTACCGGATAAAGTCTGTTCATGGCCGTATCGTTTTAATCCTTTCGTACACACAAAGGTAAGATTTATCTGCCGCAATTCCTAATCTGGCAGGCTGAAATCAAGGCGGCAATAGATTCCGGATGAGATTTATAGTCCCAAACAAAAAATTCCTTACCTTTGGACTAAACAACATAATATGCCATAAAACTTAAACTCTATAGTATATGAAAGCCAAACACATCGCATTCCTTTCACTCAGTGTGCTTGCAGGAACATTTGCCTCATGCACCGACTCACACGAAATAAAGATTACAGGCTCGGTAAAAAATTTAGACGGAGGCACAATTATCTATCAGAAATCCATCGACGGAATGTTTAATTCGCAATCTCAGGATACATTGAAGCTGAATACGGACAGCACGTTCAGTCTCACACTCCCCAGCAACGGATACGAACAGATACGCCTATTCCTGTGGGGAAAGCGTTATTTAGGTTCCTTCATTGCCGACGGCGGAAACTATCGCCTGCAAATTGATGCCGCAGCCACGCATCCCATATCCATTCTGGAAGGCAAGAATGAAAAGAACATGGAGATATCAAGGCTAATGGACGAACTGGGACAAGACGTGTTTGATGTACTTTCAAGAAAAGGCGACAAGTGGGGTATTACCCAGGACACCATAGCTACTTCAGTCAGCAGAAAGTTGCAGGATGCGGTATTAGCCTTAGATGAAAAGATGAAAGGTGTAGATAAAGATTTATATGAAAAAGCCTGCCAGAATACACGCATACAGACAATGTGGGCCTTCCAGAACCAGCTTTTCGGCATTGCCTACCGCTATTCCGAAGCCACCAAGCAAAGCTGGCTCAAGGAATGGGAAAAGATGATGGAATTCTGTCGGGTAAATTACCCGGCCAGCACTTTCTCGCCCGCTTTCCATGAAGTAGTATGTAACAATGCCGGCATTACCTACTACACCAAAGAAGAACCGATAGACGAAGACTTGAAGAAAAATCCCAATAAGTTGATTTTCCATTACTTCGAAAAGAACCTTACGGGTCAGGCGCAGGAATCGGCCATGGCACAGCTTTTCCTGAGGGACGCAAACGAGGAAAAATACGACCCAGAAATACTTCCGCTGGAAGAACGATTCAAGCAACTGTATCCACAAAGCAAATGGCAACCGCTGATAGATGAAGCTATTGCCAAGAACAAGGCTTTCAATCAAGCTAAAACACCCGACTACATCCACTTCCCTAATATAGACAACGCCAAGACATTCAAAGGCATTACCGACTTATATAAAGGAAAGGTTATTTTCATGGATATATGGGCAACTTGGTGCGGTCCTTGTCGTGCCTCTTTCGCCTATGTAAAACCCTTACAGGAGTATGCCAAAGCGAACGACATCGTACTGCTGTATCTCTCCATCGACCGCCCGGAAGAAGATGCCAAATGGCGCAAGATGGCAGCACATTATGACCTGATGGGCGAGCATGTACGCGTGCAGGAAGCGTTTAAGGATGAAATATATACAACCTTCGGCAACGCACAAAAAGCACTTTCCATTCCTCGTTGCGTGATTATCGGAAAGGATGGAGAAATCAAGTTCAAATCGGCTGCTTCTCCGGAAGATATGGAAAAACTAAAATCTCAATTGAAAGAGGCAGCGCAGGCAGGAGCATAACCCCTATGGCTACTGAAACTCCTAATACACAGAAAAGCCGCCACGTATCCCTTCCAAGATGCGTGGCGGCTATGTTTTACTTCAATGCTTTCCCGTCGGAAAAGGCATTGCCCACTTTCTCTCCTATCACCAGATAATGATGATGAATCGGGTCGTACGTAATCGGGTTCAGACGGGAAGGGTCAATCTGGCCGTTTTCATCCAGAATATCTTCCGCAGCCGACACGTTGACAATACGGCCTACCAGATGGTTACTCTCCTGATCGTATGAAACCAGCTCACATTCCAGTGTCATGGGCAGTTCCTCAATGACCGGCGCATTCACAAACTCCGATTTTACGGCATGGAAACCGGCTTTGGCAAATTTATCCGGCTCTTTCTTTCCCGAGACAAGCCCCACATAATCGCAGGCTGCCACATGGTCGGCTGTAGCCATGCTCACGGTAAAGGCCTTCGTGGACAGAATATTCTGGGTCGTCTTGTGTCCTTCGGCCAGGCAGATGCCCACCATGTCATCGGTATAGATTCCTCCCCACGCCGCATTCATGGCGTTGGGGTTTCCATTCTCGTCGTACGCTGCCACGATAAATACGGGCATCGGGTACAACCATGTTTTTACTCCAAAATTCTTTCGCATAGTCTGTATATTTTAAAACAACATTTATTCAGATTCTCATTATTCCCATAATTTCTGCCAGCAATTTTCTGAATCATGATCCAAACTGCAAACGTAGGCAGAATGTAATGGCGTTTCTGACTCTCCTTCCCCTTTCAACCACTTCAGTTTCAAGTTTACAGTACAATTATCCGATAATTCTTTTGTCCTTTTCCAATCGTTGAGGTACCATTCATTACTAGTAAGAATCAAGTCAGCTACTTCCTGTCGCGAAAGGATAAAGTAATAAAATTCCATATCAAGCCCTTCGCCGATAACCTGAACGAATACCCATGGTCCTTTAATCTTTTCCAACAAGGTATCCACCTTCTGAATCGTACATCCTACATTAAAATTAGGATTCTGCCCCAGTTGAGTCTTGACCTGAACAAGGGATATTTCATCTGTTTCGGGATTTATGCACACCAAATCTATGGATTCAAAATTCGTAATAGAAGCATTAGCATTCAACACATTCCATCCCTGTTGCATCAATTTCACTGAAACCATCTGTTCTCCAATGGCTCCTATTAAAGATTTCTTCATAATTCCTTTTCAGATTCTCAGTACAAATACCTGTCCCGCAAATATTCTTTCCACTTTCTGTCTTTCTCGCAAGAGAAAAACACATAATGTCCCATTGCTTCAAACAGTCGCTCATAAGTAAGAGGAAGAAAGGTGCTCTGGCCTTTCTCTGTCAACAAACGCTCGTATTCAGGAAGCACCTTCTCATAGTGTTTGTTCCCGGAAGGATACAAATGCACCGACAAGAAATGTTGGATGTCTGAATGCTGTAGCATCGACATGCCAAGCATGTGATTACGCCACAACTGACGGTAATCATCTTCTATCAGAATCTTTGGAAAAGCCTCTTCGTCAGTAGCAGCCAAAACCGTATGATAGCATCCGCTCTGAAGAGTAACACGAAGGTATTCTTCGCTTAATTTTTCTCGAGTATGTTTGTATTCAGACGAGCCAAACTGCAACTTATAAGCCATTTCCGTGTATTTTACTTCTATACCGATTCCACAGAAAGCATCCGAATTATCCTTGTACGCAATATAACAGTCAAACGAGGTACCGTCATTCAAATAGCGCCATCCATCTGTAGTGTCTGCAGAAGAAGGAGCATATTCAACCCGGATACAGGTCACCTCCTTCACTTCCAGCCCTGTCAGTTCCCTCAAGAGTTCACCACACGCTTCTTTCGCACGAGAAGTAAGTCCCATCGGGAAAAACAAGTTCCACGGAATATGTTCACTACGGAGTAAGTTAGCCCATAACGGCTGTCTGTACGCCCCTATGGCAGACAAGATTTCTTTCCGGAAACCTTCGTAGAAATTCAATCCTTTCCGGGCATCCTTTTCCTGAAGCACATTGCCATAATAGTTCTTCGTACCATCCTGCCTGTTCAATGAATTGGCCTCACATCCCACCTGCAAACAATTCCGACGGAAATCAGATTGTTTGGTCCGAGCAATACGCTGCCAGTCCGTGTCTCCTGCATAAAGCTCGACTTTTTCAGTTATCGCCACCTTAATCACCCCATCCAGACGATTCTCGAAAATGCGGTAAGCTTCTTCTATTTCATTAAGTGGGAAGCGGTGTGTGATGAGTGGCGTAGTGTCAATCTTTCCTTCCGCTATCAACCGGAGAATTTCGGTACAGTCGCAACCGTCTACTCCGCCTGTCTTGAAGGTGAGGTTCTTGCCGTACATGTCGGGCAAAGGAAGTACCTGCGGATGGTCGTACAAGGCCACGACGGTCACAATGGCATTCGGACGGGCGCACTCCCATGCCAGCCGGAAGGTATCATCAGCTCCGGCCACTTCAATAACTACGTCGGCTCCTCCATGCGCGCTGTGGGCTTTCACAAACTCCTGACACTGTTCCGGTGTAGTGACCAGTACCTCAGGATAGTGTGTCTGCACAAAACGGATACGCTCTTCCGATTTCTCACATACAATGAGACGACGCGGATGTTTCAGCCTGGCACAGAGCAACGTACAGATTCCTGTAGGTCCGGCTCCAATCAGCAGCACCGTATCTTCGGGCGTAATTTCCGAGATACGGGCAGCCCAAAAGCCAGTGGCCAGGATGTCGCCCACGAAAAGTGCCTGCTCGTCCGTCACTCCGTCGGGAATACGGTTCAGTCCTTGGTCAGCATGCGGTACCCGCACGTATTCCGCTTGTCCCCCATCGATACGGCAACCCAGTGCCCATCCTCCGTCGGGGTCCTCACAATTGTTTACATATCCGTGCTGACAGAAAAAACATTCCCCACAGAAGGTCTCCACGTTGACCGTCACCCGGTCACCCGGCTTCACGGTAGTGACCTCCGCTCCTACTTGTTCCACGATGCCCACCATCTCATGCCCCACCGTAATACCCGGTACAGCACGCGGCACACTGCCGTGCTTGATGTGTAAATCGCTGGTGCAGATACTTCCCAACGTGACGCGCACCAGGGCGTCTTTCGGGTCTTTCAGTTCGGGCACAGGCTTCTCTATCAGTGAGAAACGGCCGTGCTCCATATACGTATAAGCTAACATATTCTTCTGTATTAATCGATTACTTCTATCAGGAAACTCACCGGACGGAAACCGTCGTTGCACGAAATCATAGCCGAACGTTCGTTCTTCATCCAGCCGTCATAAAAATTGCTTCCCCCATGAGCCAGTGCCATCACGAAAGGCGACATGCTCTGCCATGCACTCTCACAAAGTCCCTCAGGCTTCTCCCAGCCATTAGCAATGAACACCTGCCCTTCTTCCATGTCACACGCATGTTCGATGGGATTCTCATACTTCTCCATTAAATCCCGGTAACACGCCTTTCGCATTACGGTTATTCGGATTTTCTTCATGCCTTTTCCTCCTTTCACTCATAAAAATACGCCTTCAGCACTTCTCCGAACACCTCTCCCGGTGCAATCTTATCAAACAGCTTCATCGAAGTATGCAGTTTCAATACATCCACCTCCGACCCCATCAGTTCCCGCACCGTACGATGGCCACGATGACCTAACAAGGCATGGGAGATTTCCCGCAGGCGGACACCCAATACAGGATGTGCCAGATAAGCCCGGGCCTCTTCTTCCCCGTCCAGTCCATAAAACTCCGAGTTGTAACTATAGCCCAGCCCCTTCTGCTGAGGGAAGATATACCAAATCCAATGGCTGCGCTTACCTCCATTTCTGATTTCCTTCAATGCCACAGGATACACGCCTTCCTGCGCATCCAGAAACCGTTGCAGATTAAACTTCGTGTGCGACATATTCCTTCATTTTTTATCTTTACTCAAATGTAAGGATAATCCCTTAATGAGCCAACGGTCGCGAGGAGAATTATTTTTGCCACAAGAACGATTTTCCTCCCTAATTCTTCGTTAATTAAAGAGTTATGCTTATATTTGTTCCGAAAATGCGCACAAGGCGGTTTTCATCGCACATTGATTTAGATACAACAAATGATCGTTAAAGATGTCACACACAAAGTTTTCGTTACGTTCCGCTGAGGTCCTGACCGGATTTTTCTCAGCATAGGAATCGAATGAATTATTGCTTCCGACAAGGAGGCCGGGATTGTTGTGCTCTTTGACGTACTAGCCGCGCACCTCTCTTTCGATGGGGAAACGAGAGGGAATTTACGCTGCTACGGACCTTCAGTGTCCGTAAGCTTCTATCTTTATCTATTTCTATTTTCTCATTTTAAAATTCGTTTGTTGTATATGAAAAATGTTATGTTACGTGCTACACGCACCTTTATTGAAGATCTCTGTGCTCCCGAATATGCTCACAACCACCTCGCCGTGGAAATCTCTCATCCCGATGGTTTTACCGATGCCCAGGAACTTTCTATCCGGGTGTATTCCTGCGAATACCGCCTGTTGGGCTGTGATACCCGTTCACTGAAAGGGAAAAAGTCCCGAAAAGTACGGTTCGACATCCTCTCTGAAGAAGAATGGGAAGCCGGACTCTACCGTATCTATGTCTACCGCAACGGACGCCCGGTGGGATGGACACTCTTAGAACTCTATTCCGGCTACGAATGCTGGGACAAGACCGAGGTGGAGGATTTCCAGACCCGCCCTGAAGAAAAATACTTTGCCGAGACCTTCTGTTTCCTGCCCTTGTTCTCCTGGATGCACCAGGAACAATGTGACTCGAACCTCATCCGGCAGTTCCTCGAAACATTGTATGCGCTCGACAGCCATCAGCTTGCCGTACCTCACCTGCTTGTTTCAGGCAATCAGGCTCGCAAATATGCCGCCCGCCTGCTGGCCCTTCATTTTTGTGAAAAGCAAACCGCTCTTTGCAACCATTTCTCCCTACAAGAATTGCTGGAGGATTCCCTGCAATGGAAAGTCCTACAAGAGAAGATGGACACCCGAAAAGTGGTGCTGGTGGAAGTGCCCTACAAGGAGTACACCCGACAGGAATCCAACCTGCTCGACCTGTTAGGAAACCTGATGGAACAGAAAGTTTCTTCTGGCCCTATCTTCATCTTCTACGGCACAATGGACAGTACCTATCAGTTGCGCAGATGCAGCACAGCAATGAGCCGCATCTTTACGGAAGAGAACACCATCTATACACCCGACAAGGCGGAAACCGATGACCCAAGCGAAGCCTTTCCGGTAGATGATCTTCCTTTACCGTTTGATGAAGAACAGCCGCTTCCGCATACCGAAGAAGATAGTCCCCTGCCCGAAGACAACATGCCATCGGATGCCGAACAAGCCCTGCAGGAGATGGTAGGACTGACCCGCCTGAAGGAAGACTTGCAGGAGGCCCGGATGATGGCCGCCTTCATGAAGCGGCGTATGGAATTAGGGCTCGACACGGAACTGGACAACCGCCACCACATGCTGTTCTTAGGCAATCCCGGTACAGGAAAGACGACGGTGGCCAAACTCATCGGACAGCTGTATCACCAGATGGGGCTGCTTTCCAGCGGACATACCATAGAAACATGCCGCACAAAACTGGTGGGCGAATACATTGGTGAAACAGAAAAACACATCAGGCAAGCCATTGAGGAAGCCCGGGGAGGCGTACTCTTCATCGACGAAGCCTACACCCTGATTACCACGAAACAAGAAACGAAAGATTTCGGGAAAGAGGTGATTCACGCCCTGCTCACTGTGCTCTCAGAACCCAATCCCGACATGATTATCATCCTGGCTGGCTACGAGGACAAGATGCAGCAGATGCTCCGTACCAACCCCGGCTTGCAGGAACGTTTCCCTCTCCAGTTCTACTTTGACGATTACAATGCGGACGAGCTGATGGAAATGGCACACCGTCTCTTGCAGAAACGCAATTTCCAACTGACTTCCGAAGCGGACAAGGAACTGTATACCCTGATTGTGGAAGCCACCGCCCAGCGCGATGAGTATTTCGGCAACGGACGCTGGCTGCACAACCTGATTGAGCAGGGTATCATCAAATGCATGGCCCAGCGTATCATGTCGCAACCTTCTATTCCCGACAATACCTTCCTGTTCCGTACTATCACCCAGGAAGATGTCGTAAAGGCAGGTAATCGTCTCCGCGGCAAGCAGGTAGTGAAACTGGAACCGCAGCCCATCCGTCGCATTGGATTCAGGGCCTGAAAAACAAACCTGACTTCTTTATCGAAATAAATAAGAGTCCCCCTGCTTTCGCTGCAATGTGAAGCAGAGGGACTCTTTTATTTCCCATATCCTCTCATTTATTAAACACTAACTTGTCCGTGTCATACCCGCGCTGGCGCAACTTACCTATCAATTCCTGAAGTACTTCGTCGGGCAGGGTTTCTTCGCGGCTCATAATCCAGAGATACTTATCGCTGCTACTGCCTATCAGCACGTAGCGATAGTCCGGGTCAATATCGAGCACGTAATAATCGGCATAGAACCACAGGAAGAACGAAACTTTCAACTTGCCGGGGTCGTTCGGATCGGGCTGTTTGGCCTTTCCCTTGATTTCCTTATACTTTCCATCTTTGTATCCCGCATTCAGCACCTCAATGCGTCCGTTGGAAAGCAAGGTATATGTGGCCGTTACACGGGTCATGCCCTTTTCAAAGCGGTGGTCATAACGGGCTATTTCGTGCCACTTCCCCATAAAACGCGGTACGTCGAACGTCTGTACCGTCCGGTTGTCTATCTCAGTGCTGTTACCACTCTGGCAACTGCCCAGGCCCAGCAGGGCACACAAAAGAATCAGGATGTGTTTCATATATCTTCTATATTTAAATAAACAATGCCTCCAACAAATATACTGAAAATTATACCACTTATCTCTTGTCGTTCAAAAAAATAAGAGCCGACTATTACCGGTTTTACAAATAATGCCTATCTTTATCCACAGTCAAATCATTTTCAAAAGACATCACACACAATAAAACTGAAATCTATGATAAACACACCATCTCTTACCTGTTTCTGTACGGCACTGCTAATTTCTGTCAGTCTTTCAGCGCAAGTTTCACAAAAAGGCAACGTACGCATTTTCAACTCACAACATACCCCCTTGCCCGGAGTACAACTAATGGCCATCGGTGCACCTGCTACTGATACAGACAATAATGGGGAATTTTGCTTTCATTTTCTGAATCACAAAGCAGGCACAGCTATCAGTTCTCCACAAGCCTACAAGAAAGGGTACGAAGTCGTCAACAGCGACATGCTCAACGGCTGGATTCTTTCAGAGAAGCGTTCATTGGACATTGTCATGGCCCCGGAAGGTACCATCGAAGAACAAAAGAATCACTACTACGCCATTGCCATAGCACATTTTTCCAAGCTTCGCAATAAGACAGTACAGGAAATCAACCATTTGTACGCCCAGCAGAAAATTACGCAAGCAGAAAGAGCCCAACGACTGAAAGAACTGGCAGAAGAAAACCACACTTTCATGAACATGCTGGACAAGTATGCCGAGAAATTTGCCCGAATCAACCCCGACGATATAACCCAAATAGAGAAACAAGTGCTGAAACTGGTAGAGGATGGCAAACTGACAGAGGCAATAGAATTATATAACAATTCCGGCTTGATTGTTCAGGCCCGCCAAAAGCTACAGCAACGCACACAAGCCGATGAAGACATTGATTTGCTGGCAGAACGCATGTATCGCTACGCCGACCTGTGTGCACTGGCCGGAGGAAAGGAAAATGAGCAGAAAGCTTATGACACCTACAAGTGGATTGCAGAAATATTGCCCGACCGATTTTCCTACGTCCTAAAATACGTCCTACAAAAAATCACCTTAGGAGAACAAGACCTGGAAGAATGGGCAGACCGCTGTCAGAAACTGGCATTCGATGAAAAATCGCTTATTCAGGTTCTTAATCTGAAGACACTCATTGCCACCAATATCCGAAAAGACTACTCCAAGGCCTTCGAATACAACCAGCAGGCACTCGAAATCCTGCAACAGGCACAAGAAGCCATGCCATCGGGCGACTATCTGGCCGTCATGCAAATCACGCTTCACCAGACGGCCTACCTGCTCGAAGCCATACATGAATGGAAACAGGCAGAAGAGGTATATTTGAGCAATATCAAAAACCTTGAAGAACAAATAGCCGTTAGTGACAATCAGCTGTTTATCCGGATACAGAAAGGTTCTCTTCTAGATTCCTATACTTCACTGATGAGGCTTTATTCCCAAAAGGAAGATTTGGAGAAGGCCCGTCAGACTGCAGCAAAAATCAAAGAAATCAGCCTCAACGACCCCGACCTTGACGAGGAAAAGAGAATTTCCATCGAACTGAACTACCTGGATATGCTACTGGATTTTGCTATGAATGCCGGTCAAATGAAAGATGCTTATAAAATAGCTGCTGAGGCATACACAAAAGCAGAAGTACTTTACCAGAAAAATCCGATTACCAAAGCAGCTGAGTTCCTGCAACGATACATCGTCTACCTGCAACTGAGTGTAGATTCCGAAACCGACGCATTCCCAGAAAGAGCAGAACTTTTGAGAACGAGAATCGAACAAGAGTTCACTTCTCTTTCACCCGATTTTAAAATCAACGCCTTGCACAATCTGGAGATGATGTATTCCACTTATTATTCGCGAAAAGGCAACCAGCCAGAAGAACGGCGCAGCCTGGTCAAAGCCTACCAATACACCAAGAAACTAAGTGAATCCAGCAGTTCCCAGTTTACCCAGGAAAATCTTTATGCACGAGCCAAATACATTGATGTACTGATTGCAGAATCTAAAAACCAGGAAGCCGCCCAGGAAGCTCTTGAACTCGATGCCCTCTATTCCATACAATCGGCCTGGGGATACCAAAACCTGAGTGTAGAAAGCAGCATGGGAGTCGCACTGGTATGCGGCGGATATTATGAACTCGGATTGAAATACCTGGAACGCGTAAAAGAAGGACGGGAAAAGGAACTGAAGAAATATCCCCACAACAACGAACTCAAAGCAAATACATGCAGCACCTACAACAACCTTTCCCTGGGTTATAGCAAACTGAAAAAATACAAGCAGGCACTGAAGGAACAACTAAAAGCCTACACACTGATGAAAGACCTATATGCACAAAACAAAGCACAGTTAGGAACGAACTACATGCTCATCACGATGAACGTCAGTGTGAACTACTATCAGAATGGCGATAACCAGCAGGCCCTGCACTACCTGGAAGAAGCTTCCGCCATAGCCGAGGAGATGAAAGCACTATTTCCGCAGTATTTCGCCACCTACCCTATTGTCGTCAAGCTGGCCAAGGGCGATTTGCTCAGCAAACTTTCACAACCGGGAGCACAGGAACTGCTGAAGGAAGGGCTGGAATACAAGGCAGGCTCCCAGCCGAATGATGCCCTACTGCTGTACACCCTGAAAGAATACCACAGCAACGGGCTCTATACCAAGTAACTTTTATTTGCGAAGAATGATTTTCCATGGGATTTTATCGGACACCGGACCGGTGAAATCCCATAATTCATATCCTTTCTTGAAGGCCTGTACCCGCTGCTGCACCTGCTGTTTGTCCAGAGGAACCGACAAACGGAAATTTCCCATTTCATCCGAAACAGTCTGTAAGTCGATCACCTGTATGGTCACGCCTGACAGCGGACGGTTCGCTTCATCCTTCACGGTGCCGAACACTACTGAAAGACTCTTGTCGCGACGTATGTTTACCACCAGTCTCTTTTCCAGTTCCATCACCGTGTCCACTGGTTCATATCCTTTAGCAGTGACTGAAAGCTGCACCGGAGTACCCAGATAACGGGAATGTATCTCCTTGAAAATCGCTTCATCGGTCAGTCGGTCCACGTGGCAGGTCTCGCTCTTGTCGGAATAAGTCAGCGTAATGTCCGCCCCCTCAAATGGAAGTGCGGAAACTGTCTGATCGCTCAGGCAAACCGTCGTAGTTACTGGGGTAAAATAGAAGAAAGCCTTAAATGCCAGCCACATCACAATCAGCGGAGCTACTACATACGACAAGGTAAACTTCAGTCTATACAGCATTTTCTCCTCGGTTGATGGAGCACGAATTACTCCTTCCTGCTCCAATATAGCCAACTGACGGTCAAATTTAACCCGCCAGTCTTCCGGTGTAGTGTACACATCGCAGAAGTGTCCCAGTGTATGCTCACAGTATTGCTTGAAATTGGTAAGCGCCTCATCCTCAATGCCTTCTTCCTTAAAATAAATGAAGATTTGCGGACGTTCTTTATTCTCCCGGAAAGCAGCCAAAGCCACTTCCAACTCTTCACGCGTATATTTTCCCAGGCGTGTGTGAAACAAGAAAATCACCAGGTCGCATTCACGGATGTACGCATTGTAGCGGTCCTGCAGGCGACCGTCGTTCAGCGAACTGCAGAAATCCTTCCAAGTACGGTGGTCAAACTCAATATCCTTTTTCCGGTACAGCTTGTTCTTGTCCGAAAAATACACATCAAACATCGTTTTGTCCTGATCCAACTCAGCCGACGATGCAATAAAAACCTTTACCAGCTTACTTCTCATTTTTCCAACTATTTTCTTTGATTCGAGCCCAGTTACGACGAGCTAGAATCCGTTCTTCCAGTAATTTCAGTTTCTCCTTTATTTTCTTAGGCCACTTCACATCCTGCCAACAACGTTGCAGGCTGACCTCTATTTGTTCCACCTCGGCCACCGTCTGCGCTTCCTTGACTAGCAGGCCATATCGGTCGATAGCAGCCTCTTTCTTTCCACTGTTCCACATCCACTCCGTCACGGTCAGTCGTGGAGCCATCTCCCGTGTTGCTTCCAAAATCAAGCGGGCCACCGAATCACAGCCCGCCACATCGCCCGTCTGCCGCATCAGTTCAAAACTGTGCACCAATGAAGGCAGCAAAAGCTGCACATCCGCATCGGCAGCCTGCCTTCCGGCCACACGCTGTGCCAGCACTGAATCCGTATGCATGGACTCATACAAGCGGATAGCTCCTTCCATATCACCCTTATCCAGCAACTCCAGCGCCTGCTGCTCTGTTCGTTCCAGTTCATCACGGTTCAGGCGGGCAAACCTCATGGCATATACCTCCAGTCTTCGCTTCAAGGTCACTTGCACCTGCGACAAAGAATCCACCCTCCGGACATACTCCTCGTCAGTGAGCCGTTGCAGTTTCCGGCGAGTCTCCAGTTCCACCAGCGCTGCATGATATTCCCGCTCACTAGCAGAGACACCTATCTGATAATATTTTTTCCGCAGTGCATCAATCATTTCCGTACGCCCCAAAACGATTTTCAGCACCGCATCCGACGAAAGGTTCCAGTTATCCACCTTCTCCCGGTTTACCATTTCAAAACCTTTCTTATATACCCCGTCCAGCAGCAACGGGTCGCCCGGCAGAGAAGATACAAATGACAAGACGAACTGCCCCTCCTGGTCGCTGTCGGACGGAGCCGCACCGGTCGCCCTGATTTCCACCCCTGCCAGCGGACGGTTTCCACTGTTCATTTCCAGCACCACCCCCCGCTGCACAACCTGCGCTTCGGCAAAAGGAAAAAGCATCCCTCCGCACAAACAGATTATCCATCTTTGTATAACTGCCCTCATTTCGGTCTTCAAATTTACAGTTCGTCTGTTGCAAATTTAGGAAATTCTCTGAGAAATACGACTTTACTGCATATTTCTCTTCCATTTCATGTTTAATAACTAAAAACCGTCCCCAAAATTTGGAAATCATACCTTTTATCAATAACTCCATCCCTTCCCAATTACAGAGACATTTATCAAAAATAAATCCCTTAATCATTAGGTCAGCTACACAAGAATACCTACCTTTAAGACCGTTATTTTTTACCAGGCAATCTATCAGAAAAATATGAAAAAGACAAAACTATTTTTTGTAGGTGCTGCCATCCTGATAGGAGGAGGGACGGCCGTACATGCCCAGTCGTGGAGAAACGACGGGGCAGTTTCTTTGGATAAACAATATGCCGATTATCCTTGTGTGAATTTACTAGACAGTACCAGTGTGACGGTGGAACCCACCGGACAAGGTTCGTTTGCGGTCTGCCGGGCTGTACGGGTGCAGACAACTGCCGGAGCCTTGCAGCAACGGATACTGAAATACGATTACGACCCGCTGACGGCAGCTGCTACTTTCAAGCGAGTGACCATCTACCATGCCGACGGAACATATACATCGGTCGATGTAACCAAGGCCTGTGACTACGCCGCTCCGGCCAGAGCTATCTACTGGGGAGCCCGCCAGATTATGCTGGAACTGGGTGCATTGCAACCGGGCGACATCATCGACTATGAAATCGACAAGAAAGGATTCACGTATGCCCTGCTGAGTGATGCACCCCAGTCAGGCGACGACTCCCGCTTTATCCCGCCCATGCGCGGACAGTTCTACGACATCGTGCCCTTTTGGTCGGCCGATCCCACCCTGCGCAAAGTGTACCGCGTCAGTCTGCCGGCCGAAAAAGAAATGCAATTCCAGTTCTATCAGGGCAGCTGCGCTTCCTCCATGCGCTACGAAGACGGACGGAAAGTCTATACCTTTGCTAAAGATGCCATCCTACCCTTCCGTCGGGAACCAAATATGGTCGATTTCTATGACGCCGCACCGAAGCTGATGATGTCTACCACCGCCGACTGGAAAGAGAAGTCACGCTGGTTCTACGGAGTCAACGAAGACTACGGCAGTTTCACCGCCATTCCGGAAGCCCAGAAGAAAGTAGACGAACTCATTCGGGGTAAAAAAACCGAACTGGAAAAAGTGGCGGTACTCACCCACTGGGTGGCCGACAACATCCGTTATGCAGGTATCTCCATGGGAAAGGGAGAAGGATTCACCCTGCACAACCTGAAGATGAATTATACCGACCGCTGCGGGGTGTGCAAGGACATTGCCGGCACACTGATTGCGTTCCTGCGGATGGCAGGATTCGAAGCCTTTCCGGCCATGACCATGGCAGGCAGCCGGGTGGAGACCATTCCGGCCGACCATTTCAACCACTGCGTGGCCGTAGTGAAACTCAGTGACGGCACAATGATGCCGCTCGACCCCACGTGGGTACCTTTCTGCCGGGAACTGTGGAGCAGTGCCGAACAGCAGCAAAATTACCTGCCGGGCACACCGGAAGGCACCGACCTGTGCCTGACTCCTATCTCCGACCCGGAAAACCATTACGTACGTATCAAGGCACAGAACACCCTCGATGAAAAAGGCACGTTGAAAGGTACCTTCACCATCGAAGCTGAGGGACAGAGCGACAGCAACATCCGCCGCATCTTCACCACCGGATTTCAGAGCGAATGGGCACATACCATGGAACGCCAGTTGCTGAACGTATCGCCCAAAGCCCGATTGAAAAGCGTGGACTACGGACGGACACCGAAAGACTACCAGCGCGCCCCTATCCAGATTACGTTCCGCTACGAGATTCCGGAATATGCACTGAAAGGCGACCAGGGAGAAATGGTTTTCAAACCTTTCGTACTGAATAACCTCTACACGCAAGTCCTCTCCTACCTGCGGATAGATACCAGCCTGGAGAAACGGGCCTACGGCTTCAAAGACGGCTGCTCCCGTCTGGTGGAAATGGAAGAAAACCTGAAACTTCCTGCAGGATACGAATGGCAAGGAAAGGAAAAGCAGGACCAGATGGACGGGCCAGGTGCCGGATTCACCGGATACATGGGCCAAAACGGCAACCAGTTGCAGGTGAAAACATCCTTGCGCCTGAAGAAGCGGGTCTACGAAGCATCCGACTGGGAAAGTTTCCGAAATGCGGTGAACACAGCCAAGGGATATGGAGAATACATTGTGGTAAAGAAATAACCACTCATACGAGGATTTAACAAGAAACGAAGCGTAATGAAAACATTATCAATCTACATAGGAATCATAGGAATGCTTTTGCTGGCTGTACTGCCGGCCAGAGCCGCATCGGAAGCAGAATTCCGCAAACTCTCGAAAACGTACACCCTGCGTGCCGACGGCAGTCAGGAGATGCGGGTGCAGAAGGAACTCACCCTGTTCACCCATGCCGCCATGAACGGCCTGTACGGAGAAACATTTATCGTGTATAACCCCGACTTCCAGAAGCTGGAGATTCACGCGTCCTACACCCGCCAGAAAGATGGCACCGTGGTTCAGACACCCGCCAATGCCTTCGTAGAGGTATTGCCTGCCGCAGCTGCCAACGCACCGGCCTACAACCAACTGAAAGAAATGGTCGTGGTGCACACCGGACTTGAATTAGGTGCCACCATCGTGCTGGATTACTCCATTGTAAGCAAAGCCGGTTACCTGCCGGAACTTGATGTCTGCTGTCCGGTCAAAGAACTTTCTCCCATCAAGGAATTCACCTTCCGCCTGAACGTACCAGCCGGAAAATCGGTACACTATGAACTGCTGAACGCTTCTGCCCAGCCGTCCATTGCCCAAAGAGACGGAATGAAATCCTTCACCTGGACACTAAAGGAAGTGAAGCCCCGCCCTTACGCCTATCCTTCCACAAGAGGAAATATGGGACAAGCACAGGCAGTAGCCAGCGGCATGATGCCCGTCTTCGTGGCCTCAACCTGGTCACGATACGATGAAGCCCTGAAAAGCCTGAAAGCACAATTCCAGCCCGGCAACCGCTCCGTTATCGAAGCAAAGGTACCCGAACTGACCCGAGGCCTCCAAGGCAATCCGCAGGCTATCCGCAACGCCATTGCCCGCTACATGACCGAACTGTATCAATTGGGCCGTTGCGGCGTATCACTGCAGGATGCCGGCTATCGTCTCCGTCCGGCATCGGAAGTTATCCGTTCGGCTTACGGCACCCAGGCAGAATTAGTGAACCTGGATGTCACCTTGCAGCAGGCAGCCGGACTGGAAGCGGAAGTAGCCGTATGTGCCCTTCGCCCGTCGAAAGCTGAAAACCAAGGTTTGTCTACCATCGTATCGCTGGTAGCCCAAAGCAAGCTGATGCCCGAGAAGGTCACCCTGACAGGCACCGAAGAAGCCAGCCTACAACCCTTCCTGACAGTGAGCAGCTTGGATGGAAAACCACTGACAATGGAAGCTTACTTAGGAGCCAAGGAAATGCAGCAGACCGACACCCTGAAAGTGGACGAAAAGAAGTTGCAGCAGCCTGCCGAAGGATGGGGAATCGTGACACTGAACGACCCGACACCGGCCCGCACGCTCTATGCGTATGCTGCCAATACAACCATCCCCGAGAATATCCTTCTGCCGAGAACTATGAACTGCACGCTGGAGACCATTGTCTGCCTGCCGGAAGGTATGAAAGTAACTCCCCGCACCAACAAGGAAATCAGCAATGCCTGCGGAAAAGTAATATTCAGCTACCAGCCCACGAAAGAAGGCATGAAAGTGACCCGCAGCCTGCACGTCAGCCGCCAGTTACAGACTCCGTCAAGTTACAAAGAGCTGTATGCCCTCCTGGCAGAATGGAGAGATACCAATAACCATACGCTGGTGGTAAAGAAAGTAGCAGAATAAGCTGAAAAAATAACTCTCTCGAAAAAGGAATCGCCTCTTAAATGGGTCGGTTCCTTTTCTTTTTCCCCGAAGCTGATACCATACCCAACAACATTTCCAGCCAACTTTTCCGTTTCCTGTTTCCTGCCTGTTTGAATGTTCGCTGAAAATTACTACATTCGCAGTAGAATCTAAATCCAGTGGTTATGAGCAAGCTATATCCGGTAGGAGTGCAGAACTTTGAGAAAGTGATATTGGGTGGTTATGAATACGTCGATAAGACCGCCTTGATTTATCAGTTGTTCAATACAGGAAGTTACTATTTTCTGAGTCGTCCGCGACGCTTCGGAAAAAGCCTGCTATTGTCGACCCTTGAAGCCTATGCACAAGGAAAGAAAGAGCTTTTCAAAGGACTGGCACTGGAGAAGCTGGAGAAGGACTGGACAGTATATCCGGTTCTGCACCTGGATTTGAATACGCAGAAATACGATACGCCGGAATCGCTGACCAGTATTTTGAATGACAATCTATGTACCTGGGAAAGTCGATACGGCGCACGGGAAAGCGAGACAAGCCTTTCCCTTCGTTTCCAGGGTATCATCCGCCGTGCCTGCGAACAGACAGGCCGCCGTGTGGTGATTCTCATCGATGAATATGACAAGCCCATGCTACAGGCCATCGGCAATGAAGCCTTGCAGAACGAATACCGAAGTACCCTGAAAGCTTTCTACGGAGCATTAAAATCCATGGACGGCTGTATCCGCTTTGCCCTGCTCACGGGAGTAACCAAGTTCGGCAAGGTCAGCGTGTTCAGCGATTTGAATAACCTGATGGACATCTCCATGGACGACCGCTACGTGGAAATCTGCGGCATCAGCGAGAAGGAAATCCATACGTATTTTGAGGAAGACATTCATGCGCTGGCTACAGCTACGGGCCTGACTTATGAAGAGACTTGTGCGGAGCTGAAATCCAATTATGACGGTTATCACTTCACGGAAAATGCCGTGGGCATGTACAATCCGTTCAGTCTGCTCAATACGTTTGCGAAGAAAAAGTTCGGCAGCTACTGGTTTGAGACAGGCACACCGACCTACCTCGTCGAACTGCTCAAGCTCCATCACTATCCGATAGAAGAACTGGAACACATCGTCACCAGTCAGCCTGTACTGGACAGCATTGATACGGCCTCAACCGACCCGATCCCGGTTATCTACCAGAGTGGCTACCTCACCATCAAGGGTTACAACAAGATGTTCGAGAACTACACGTTAGGCTTCCCCAACCGCGAAGTGGAACAAGGGTTCTTCAAGTTCCTGCTGCCCAACTACGCATCGGTGAGCGTAAGCAAGTCACCCTACCAGATTCAGTGCTTTGTGGAGGAAGTAATGGCGGGCAAAGTGGATGATTTCTTCGAACGGTTGAAGACCATGTTTGCCGACATTCCATACGAGCTGGCGCGTGACCGCGAAGTGCACTACCAGAATATCCTCTACATCATCTTCAAGCTGATGGGCTTTTACGTGCAGGTGGAATACCACACCAGTCGGGGGCGGATTGACCTGGTACTCCAGACACAAGACTACGTGTACATTATGGAATTCAAGCTGAACGGCAGTGCGGACGAAGCCCTGGCTCAGATTCGGGAGAAAGGCTATGCCGCACCTTTTGCCAAGGACAGCCGTACGGTCTACAAGATTGGAGTAAACTTCAGTGATGAGCTTCGGAACATTCAGGAAGTGAAGGTAGAAGTAGAGTCTTGACCATCATGTCAGTTTATTTCAATGGCATAAGAAACTACAACCGCTTTTACGCCTGCTTCCGGGTATTTACTCTTATAGTGTGCTGTCCCTAATACACTGATGTCATCTTTTATTGCGAGCCATTTTGGTCCTTCACTGTGGGCATAATAGAAATAGTGATACTCCAATGGCAGAATAGAGTGATTCTTCAAATCCCCTTCAATCACCTCTTTGTTATCAGCCTCTACCGCATATCTGTATTTAGGCAGAAATTTGTCTTTATAGAATGCTTCCGGAATAAAGTGTTTCGGTAATCCCTCCGAAGCTTTTTTCTCTTTGGAGATTACTTCAAGCAACTTATGTTCTGTCCAGGCTGGTTGCCCCATGCTATAATCCAGATAACTTGTTTCGCTGATTTTTATTCTATATTCATATCCTTTTTCAAATTCAAATCCGCCGATACCCCCTAAGGCATCCCACCCTTCTGCATTTTCTTTTTTTACAGGATATACTTCTTTCAGATAATCACTTCCCTCTGACCATATTACCCCCGGCTTCATTTCCGAAGCGACAGTCAGCACATACTCTTTATAATCAGTAATTTTTCTGCCCTCTTCGTCTTCCTTATCACAACTGATGAAGGTAAATGTAAACAGGAGCAGTACTCCCAATAAGTTCTTTGTTTTCATGTTACTTTGATTTTATGACGTCCAGTCTTTTATTTTCCTTTTTAGCATAGTCTTCGAAAAAATCTATTACCCTTGGATAAAAATTCTCAAAACTGCCATATTTTGCCTGTCTTTTTTCATATCTTCTCAACAGGCTTACCAGTTCCGGCATCCATCTAAAATTTCGTTGCACCTGCTCCAACAGTTCATTTTTTATTTCTTCCGGCTTGTAGTCTTTGTCCAGCATATAACAGATAACAGCCGCACGGACAAGTGATTCGTTTATCACGGTCTTCCAATTGCCATACGCTTGTTTCGCCATACTCCAACGTGAAGAATTAAACAAATCCGTGGCAGCCGGCTCCAGTTCTTTTACATAATCAGGATATTTGTTTTCATCCAGAAAATGATTGATAAAAGAATGATTAAATTCATGAATCAGCGTCGGCAAATATTCTTTGCTATACATGGGCATACCTTCTTTATTCACGTAATAACCCACAATAGCGAAAACCTCCTTCTTATGTCCTTTTATTTGCCGGTCTGCTCCATAGTTTCCACCTCCATTGCAGAAACCGATTATCACAGAAGAAGTTTCCTGAGGTTCATTTCCATAGAAATCAGCATACCAGTCTATATCAAAATGACTGATGACATTATCCTGATAAGACTTGATGCCCCTTTCATAAAGGTCTTTATGGGCCAGAAAGAATTCATTGAATTTTGTATCCCTATAAAAGCTGCTGAGATAAGACAGAAATTCATCCTTATCCACCTTCTTCCATCTTTTCTCTAAGGTCGAAACTTCTTCCTCTATCAATGAAAAAACACCGTTCCGGTTATCCAGATGTACAGCCATTGACATGACGGCATCATAAGCTATGCCATACTTGTTCCTAAGTCCTTTCATATACTGCACGGCCGGATGGTCAGTACTCTCCTTAAAATAGCTGTCCATATCCTTTATATATTGGCCCGCCATATCCATGTGATATTCCGGAAAACCGGCCATACGCGACAAGATACTCATAAGCTCCACGTTTTCATTTACCTGTGGAATAATAGACTGTGCCTTTACACAAAGAGTTGCGATGAGCAGGACTAAGAATATCACGTATTTTTTCATAATGTAAACTGTTGGTTATTCATAGAACTTCACAAAAGACAGGTTATTTTCTAACATCATCAAAATGCTTTGATGATGCGAACTTCTTGGGAAGTCTTTCAAAAAGCTTCTGAAATGTTTCTTTGTTCAGTGAATGTCTGTTTATGTATAATAGATAAGCCCCCACAAGATTATCAATATTACGTTCTATACTTTGAATATTGAGAATGGAGTCTTCTTTTATGAGTTCATTCATTTTTAAAGTTATTGAATCCTTCTGTTCCTGCGTCAAAGTAGAATCCTTCAAACATAGATTATCAAGATGTCCCAACACATGACTTATTGAATCTATTTTAAAACCTTCTATACGGAACAAATCATTATATGGAGAACCATATATATCGAATATATCTTTATTGCTATCTCTTATGTATTTCACTTCAGAATCTTGTGTAAAAACCATAGCTACACTTGGCTCATTGCCCACAGCAGGAACTATAACTTTAGGCAAAAAATCTTCTTCTGAAGCCTTCGGTAACTTGAATGTAAATTTTCCATTCATAACTACAGCTGAATCAAAATATGTATTATCAAGATATTCAGTTATATACATATAATCACCATCTTTTACACCAGTAGTTATACCATGAATTATACATTGCTGTTCTGTACACGACACTAAAAAAGAGAATAGCATCAGTATTCCACATAAGTTCTTTGTTTTCATGTCACTTTGATTTTAGAGTTTATAATTCTGTGTTCACTATCTAAGGTATTTTCTACTTGCTATGACAAGTTCCTCAAAATATAAAGCCCGGTGTATTATAAATACTGCACTAATAAAATTAAATTATTCAGGCAGTTATGTAAAGTATATTTTAATGACTGTTGCAATAACTATTAATATAACAGCTGCAAATAAAAGTATCACTTTATTTTTTAGGTTCGAGTCCGTATCGCAAATATAGTGCTTATAATAAAGACTTAGAGATAAATCTTGCTTTTTTATATAAATATCAGTATATTGGCATAAAAGTAAATTCTAATATGAAGGAAAGACTTCTTATAAAATGTGATACTACTATTTATGCAGACGAGATTACAAATCTGCTTATTGAAAATAACATTGTTTCTCGCCAGCATGATGAAGGGCAAGACCAAAATCCTGGTGCTTATGGTGCTATCACAGGTATTGCAATATATGTTTTCGAGAAAGATTATGAAAAAGCTGTTGAGATAATAAATCCTATTGTTGATAGTAGAAATGAGTCTCATGTCTGGTGCCCTAAATGTGGAAGTTACAATGTGTCAGCCATAGCCGTAAGCAACAAATACGGAACTGCTATAGCATTATGGTGCATCTTTCTTTTTCTTATTCCGGGGCTTTATCTTGTTTGGGCAAATGATTTGGGTATCAGATCAACTATCGCCGATTATATAGCATTGTCTATGTTTATTTCGTTTTTTATAGTTGCATTCTTGGGGAAAATTTCTAATGCCAATTATATATGTAAAGATTGTAATAAAAGGTTCCACCATAAATGATTTTTTGTATCATATGAAATAAGCCGGCCATTATCGATTCATATTCATTTATTTCCATACCTTTGTGTCTATACAAACAAAAAAATATGATTGGAAGCATCCTTGGCGACATCGCAGGCAGCGTCTACGAGTTCCACAACATCAAGACAAAAGAGTTTCCTTTCCTCACTCCGCAGAAGGGATATACCGACGACAGTATTCTGACCCTCGCCACGGCCGACTGGCTGCTACACGGAGGAGACTGTGCCACCTATTATTTCCGCTATGCCACCCGTTACCCGTGTCCGCTGGGAGGCTTCGGCGGACGTTTCCGTGAATGGCTCCGACAGGGACAGCAAACGGGACAGCTCCGTCCTTACGGCAGCTGCGGAAACGGTTCGGCCATGCGCGTAGGCCCCGTGGGATGGGCATTCCGCACGGAGGAAGAGACGCTGAAGGCTGCACGCATATCGGCTGCCTGCACACACAATCATCCCGAAGGAATCAAGGGTGCCCAGGCTACGGCACTCTGCATCTTTCTGGCCCGGGATGGGAAGAGCAAGGAGGACATAAAAAATACCGTCGAAGCGAAGTTCGACTATGACCTGAACTTCACCTGCGACGGCATTCGTGATACCTATCAATGGGACGCCACCTGCCAAGGCACCGTGCCCCAGGCCATCCGCGCCTTTCTGGACGGGACGGACTTTGAGGACTGCATACGTACGGCTATCTCACTGGGTGGCGACAGCGACACACTGGCCTGCATCACGGGCAGCATTGCAGAAGCATTCTACGGCATCCCCCCTGCCCTGCATGCTCAGGCCATGCACTACCTGCCGACGCATTTCCAGCAGATTGTGGCGGAATTTGAAGAAAAATATGGGCCGAAAATTCACTAAAATTCATCCCATAAAAAAACGCAAGTGCATTTAAGACAAAACGCCTTTACGTTTTACCCAAAACACAAGTGCGTTTCAAGTAAAACGTAAAGGCGTTTTTAAGGTGACAGAAAACCTGTCTGAGGATTTCTTATGACAGCATCCCGCCTGGTACGCGACCAATTTCTACTTTCTCGAATTTATATCCCAGGCGTTTAAGTTCAATGGCTACCCCGATGCGGAACATCGTACGGCAGGCACGGGCAAATACATGGAAGGCCAGCGGGCTTTGCGGCTCTATCTGTTCGTGGCGAATCAATCCCACGGTAGTCTGTCCGCAGCGGCGAATGATATCCTCCAGCTGGCGAGCTTCTTCTCCGTCGAGCGACAAACCGAGTAAATCGCGCACGATGTGTTCATCCATGTCGTCAAAGCCCTGCTCTCCGTAGTACGACTGATAAGTAGCCTGTGCACTGGCCTCCCAGTCTTCGTCCCAGCAGAAAGCTACTCCCAGGCCCAGATAGGCAGCCCAGGCCACCGACACCACGGGATAATCACGGATCTGTTCCACGGCATCGGCCACATACTCCGGTGCCAGGTCGTGCCAGCGGTTGTCCAGGTCCTCCGTAGCCAGCAGAGTGCCGTCCAGCACATGATAGTCAGTACACAAACGCAGCAATTCCTGCTGCAATCTCTCTTCAAAACGATTCAAATATTCTGTATCCATTGGGGTTTCTTTATTTTTCCGCCAAAGATACGAGTTATATACCAGTTTTTAAATCGTGTGAATTGCTTTTAAAATGATTTGACATTTTAAGGACTTATCCGCTTCAAAACTTAATCAAAATATATATCATTCAAAAATCTCTACCTACAAAAAATGAATACTAAAATGAAAAGAACAAAATATCACTGATATTTGAAAATATAAACAATAATCATTATATTTGTTTTAAAAGTAAATAAATGACTTTTTATAAAAAAAATCAGAAAGTATAAAGGGGAATATCACGAGCATTTAATTTTATCCAACCACACCTTAAATTAAACAAAACACCTTTCTAGTATTTTAGAAATAGAATCATTAGTGTCCCGTTAAAATGGGACGAGTTAAACAATTAATCAAAAAGCCCCGGAATCAGGGGATCATTTAGATCTTTGACAT